>Ga0098043_1000663_pt1 | contig 12223 bp, 4 predicted proteins | sample 9B_taG_FD_92581 | JGI IMG/M metagenome (GOLD analysis project Ga0098043, IMG submission 92581) | Marine viral communities from the Subarctic Pacific Ocean - 9B_ETSP_OMZ_AT15188_CsCl metaG | ecosystem: Environmental > Aquatic > Marine > Oceanic | place: Subarctic Pacific Ocean | collected 2015-01-10 | reverse complement strand
TAACAGATGTAAGGTAGAAATCATTTCAAGAACAGACTTACTACGAGCTCGTGGCTTTAAGGTAGATTAAAATGCCACATCAACCAGACCATCAATCTATAAATTTTGACGATATTATAATAGTTGAAAACTTTAATGAACAACAACCACATGAAGCTTCTTACAAATTTCCAGTAAATTTTAAAGTTCGACAAAGACCAGGTGGGGAATTGGAACAAACAGGTGAAGGAGCTTTTGGTACTTTTCGCTTTTCATGCATTTATCAATTTGGTAGATATGATGAGGATTCTAATCAATTTATTGATATAATAGACGTACCCTCTGGTTATGATGGGGATTTAAATAGTGATTTGACAAACATTATGATGCCTCGTGTTAGTATAACTGATGATATGGGTCAAAATGGTCCAAGTAATGAAACTAAAGATTGTAATATTGCAAGTGCTAATGACATTCTTACATATTATTATACAAACATTGATACAGGTCAAAATATTACTAGTGATGAAATACCATCACTTGTAGTAAATAATGAATTAATAGGATTAAAAATTTTAGCAGCATTTTTTACTGGACGTACTAATGAAACAGAATTACAATTATCATTTGATAATTACGAAAGTTCATATAGAGAACTTGATAGTCCAAATAATATTACTGAATTTAGTTACCCTAATTATGATTTAAGAATCTATGTAGATGAAGACGTAGATGTAGATGAAGGTGAGGACAACACGAGTCAAGATGAAGATGAAACAGATACTATTGTTGTTGAAGCTTCAGTTGAAGAAGAATTTTCAAATAGTTTTGGTATAGACGGTGTTAATATTACACAAACATTATTGTTTTCGTTTGCACCACATAGTGGATTAGACATTAATTTAGATTTATTTCAAAATAATTTACAAGGATTAATTCAATCAGATAATGATAAAAGAATTGCATTAGGAATGTTTACATTTGATGACGAAAATACAAATAGTGATAATTCTATTAACCAAACCTATCCTCCTGGTTTAGATTCAGCATATAAACCAAACTTAATTCAAAATGGTTCAGGTAGATTCTCCTTCAGTACCTATCAAATAGATACCGAAAGCTCTCCAAGAGCAGATTTTGAAGTTAATGGAGGTAATTATTTCATACCAGATGGTGGGTGGGGTTATTGTACTTATGATGGTGTAAATAGTAATAATAGGCCAGACGACCTTTATAGAGATAGTGGAGGTGGGCAATTTTTAAGTGAGTCAGATGCTGGAGAAAAACACATAAGTACATTTGAACAAGAGGGTAGTGATGGGACTCAGGACTCTCAAGGAGTGGTAGGTTATGCTGGTTATTATCCTTATTTTTACGAAAATAATGACGGAAGTCTTTTAAGACCATCTTATGCATTGTATTTAGCTATTTGGTGGTCAAGTTTAAAACAACAACAGAATTTAGCATGTAATTGGTTTTTTTATATGAATCATTATGATACTTTTAAGGATTATCCTGGCCAATACGATGAAGATTACCAGTACCCAGCTCCTTATTATTATTTAAATGGCCTTTTTAATAATACAGCACCAGAAACCACTCTTGGTATATTACATCCAAGAGGAAATGATAATGATGGTATACCAGCTTTTCATCGTGGACATAGAGGAAGATTAACAAGTCCTTTAGTAAAACCAAAAGGATGGGGAGTAAATGCACCAGAATATGTTGGCTGGCCAAATTTTGCAAAATGGATTATTACAGATGAGGCTTTTTCTTACAATAAATGTTTAGAATTTTTATCAACTGATTTTGATGTAGCTGTTAGTGATATTAGTGGTAATGGGTGGACTCCAACTGATGGACTTGGTGATTTGAATGAATATTCTTTTTCATGGCGAAATCCAGATTCAATGGGGGGAACTGAAGAGGAACAAATTTTAGATAATCAATATAGGTCATTAAATCAAGTAATTGAGTTTTATAGAGGTGGTGATGATAGTGGAAATTTATTAAACCCATATTCTTCTTTAAAAGTTTCTTTTAAAATGAAAACTGATGGGAGATTTCAAAGTGACCAATACCAAAAGCCTGAAGTTGAATTAGCTGTTGTTGATAGTGATGGTGATATTTCAAACCCAATGCGTTGGAGAGATGAGACAAGATATAACGCTTATCCTTATGAATATGAAGGTAGTTTTTATTATGTTGGTAATTATAAATATAATAAAGATTTTGTTTATTGGCCTCATGGTGATTTTAATTCTCAAAGATACAATGATGAATTAAATTCACCAGAGAGTGTTGATAATAAATATTCTAGTCATGGTTCATCTGGTAGATTTACAAATACAACGAATGATGAATGGGAAGAGTTTTCTTTTTCATTTGTTTTAGGAGATAGGTTTTTATATAATTCCACGAAACGAGTGAAAAGATTATTTTTAATAGTACAAGCTGCAAATGCTTTTTATGGAAGAGTTTTATTAGATGATTTTAAAATTATTGAATCGTATGAATTTTTACCTGAAGTTGATGTAAGAAAAAAAATGTCTGTTGGTAATTATGGAGGTTTACCTTTAACACAATATTATGATAAAGAATTTAACTCATTCTATTATAAGGATACAACTGCTCCATTAGAAGCTCAATTTTACTTTTATCCAACTTATCCAAGTGAAGAAATATTTGATGTAAAAAGAACACCAATTTATCAAGACTTTAAAAAAGGTTTATTTTACATATATGATATAGATTGGGGAGATGGTTCACCAGCTGAGTTCACAGCAAGGCCTGAACAAATTAATGAAGAAAAATCTCTTTATCACACTTATGAGGAAAGCGGCATTTATGAAATAACTGGATTAATGATAAGAAAAAAATTAAATAACGATACTGGTAAAATAGGTGAAGTTGTACATACTAAAAAATTTAGATGTAGAATTAACATCAATGAAGGATTAGATGAGGATTTTCCATATTTTGGTAGTGATGGTTTTTTATTTATTCCTTATAAAAATGTTTTACCAATGGTTGGCGGATATTCTAATCAAAGTATTTATTACAAATCTATAAAAAGACAACTTGGTTTTATAGAAAATGAAAAAACATTTATCAACTTTAAAAATAATGGTGACAAATTAAAAACAGAAGTAGCTCTTTTAAAAATGGAAAACCAAAATGATTCTGATTTAGAAGTATTACCGGCTTATATGAAACAAAGATTTAATGAAAATGGTAATCTTATATACAATGGTATTTTAAGCAATGGTGTTGGGACACCAACAATTACTGAAACACTTGGTAAAGGTATTGGTGATTGTGATTTGACAGATATTAAATATTATAATACAGCGAAATCAATCTGGCAATTATTTGGTTTTTCAAATCAAGATATGAGTTCAGTAGGTAATCCTAATGATTTAAGATATTGGAAAAACATTATTAGTGAAGATACTTCAATATTTGATAGAGAGGGAATTGACATAAATGGTAATTTACAAAATGGAACTTTAGTTGTTGATTCTTTTTCAGAACAAGATTGGTTAGATAATTCATATTATCCTGTATTACCAAAATATAACTCTAATGGTAAGTTTACTGAAACATTAGATGATAATGGTAATTATATTCCTAATTCTTACCCTAATAATAATATACCATTTCCAATACAAGGTAGTATTACAGATGAAAATGAAAATGAACAAAATTTGATAATTAATATTGTAAGTGAAAAAATTGATACTGATGTAGTTAACGATAAATCAGGAAATCAAAATTTAGGATTTTTAATATCTGATTATAAAATAAACTTTGAAGAAACAACACTTAAACCAATTAAAAGAAAAAGGTTTAGTAAAACAAAAACTTCAACAAAAAATGGAGCTTTTTAGTGGCTACAAAAAAAATAATCATTAATGAACCAAAAGAAAATGATATTAGTGTATATAATTATCCTGATGATTATACCACTACTCCCGCAGTTTATAATGAATCAGTTGGTCTACCAAACAATAATGACAAATTTCAAGAAAAAGATTTGTATACAAATTCTGTCGGCTCTGAATTAAATAATGCAATAATTGAGAGAAATCTAAAAGCACAAGGTACTGATTCAAAAAAGACTTTTATTCGTATTGATAATTTATATATTAGTGCTTATGCTTCGTCCGATGATACTACAAATAATAGAATAGAAGTTTTTTTATTTTCAGATGAGAAACAAACAATTACTCCAAATGCTAGCTATAATACAATTAAAAATCTTTTGGATACTGAAAAAAGAATTTTTAGAAAAGACTTTTCTGATAAATCTGGTGGAGATTTAGGAAATATTACAGATTTAGAGGGGTCAGAAATAATATTTGATTTTGGTTTAAAATATGATGATAATGGAAATAAAATTTCTGCCCCACAATTAGGTAATTTTAGTGGCAGAAATACATCTTATAATATTATTGATAGTCTTAAAACAAAAGAGGATTTACCAAATTTAAATTTAACAACCATAATAGATGAAAATATTCAAAATCCATTGTATTTAATTATAAGAACTAGAGGTGACCAAGACCAATGGATAGGGACTGATGTACGAAAAAGAAAATACTTAGTTTATAAAATTAATAATACAGATTTATTTGATTACAATGGAGATAATGTATTTCCAAAAGTAACTTACTTTAGTACTGATACAAATCTTACTAAAATTGTTGACGTTGAAGGTGATGGTGGTGGATATGATAATGAAAAACCAGCCTGGACCGTTGGTGATTTAAAACTTACAATTAGTACTAATGATTTCATACCAAATGAATGGGATGATGGTGAGAACGTTACTTCAGAAGATGAAAAACAATATGAAAGATTTTTTGTTGGTGTACAACCAGGTTATTTAATTGATAATTTTATCTCTGATATTGATTTATTGTCGATAAGTTTTGATAGACAATTAGGTAATAATAATGATTCACCTGGTCCAGAATTTAACCAAACTGACACCTATCAAGATTTTATTGTAAAATCTAACATATCAACTGTAAATTTAGATAATCAATTGAATACAAATATTGATTTACAAAATTATTACGAAAATGATTTGAATAAAAGTTTATTTGCATCTTCACCATCCACAGTTGGTCTTACTTTTACTCCAATAGATATAAATGAAGAAGAACTGCAAACTAAGTTTTTTTATTTTGTTATTAATTGGAATGACAAAGATAGTGAAATACAAACATTGGATGATTGGCAAAAAATCAGACCAACAGAATTATCCGACTTACAAGATTTACAAAATACTAATAATTTATATAAAGTTTATAATAATGATAATAATAACTCTATTCCAACTAATACTTATTCAACTCCTGGTATTAAGAATATAAAAATTATTTTAATTAGTTATGATGAAGAAACTAGACAATTAGGAAGATGGAAATTAGTTACGTCAAGAATTTTTTTAGATATACCAATAAATCAATATCCTGATTTTAGTGAACTTGGTGGGAGTGATTACACAACAATACCATGGCCATACACAACTGCTTTAATAGGTGGTATAAGTGAAGAATCAAAATATTACAAAAGTATCGTGAATACTTTAGGTGGTGGTAAAATAGGTAATACAGACATCATTGATGAAAAATTCTTAATACAATCAAGAGATAATACAGAGTTAGGTAAAACAATTGAGAAAATGGATTTAGAACAAGTGAGATATTTTAATGACTCATATAATATATATGATTTACTTAATATTAGTATTTTAACTCAAGAATTAAATACAACACCAGAATATTTATCAACATTACCATTTCCTGAATATTTTGAAGAATTTGACATAAATCAAGATGAAAACATTGATGTTCTTGATATTTTGGCTTGGGGAAATGAAGGTAGAACTGATATAGCGACATATATTTTAGATAACTCCACCGAAGGAATATTTGCAACTGAATTGTTAGAGAATGGTAACGGTTTAGAACAACCCATTACAAACTTTTTTAATCCCACAAATATACCTTTAATAAAACATGATAATCAAAATTATTATGATGGTGTAACAAATAAATTTTCAGAGGAAAGTTCAGTTGGACAGATATTTATAAGTGATAATCAGGATTTAAAACTTAAACAAGATTGTAAAATAGAAATAAATACTGGTGAATTATCAAATAATTCTATTTATGACTCTAGTGGAAATTCAAATAAGGGTTTATTAATAGGTGATTATAAAATAAAAAAAACACGAAAAGGTGAACAAATGAGAAGGGATTCATTTATAAAAGTTCCAAAAAAAACAAATAATACAAATGGAGCATTGTAATGCCTACTAATTTTTTATTTGACTACAATCAAGATGATAAGGATTTAATAGTAAGTCAAGATATTGGTGTATTTAATGAATCTAATGATTACATTAGGTTAACAATATATCCAACAGAATCTATAAATAATATTGTTGATTTGCCAAATAGTTCAAAAGGTATAAATGGCAAAGCTGTTTTCTTTTCATCATTAAGTGAAAATTCATTTTCAATTAATATCCAACCCTTTATTGGTAACACCCTATTTAATAACGATAAATTTGTAGGTGGTTCTGACGAAATTAATGATTTTAAAATATATAAAAATAATACAACAAATGAAATATATTTAAAACCAAATGATATTTTTGATGAATTTGAATTGCCTCAAGGTAATTACAGAATACAAATTGATTTTTTAAATCAAGTAAAATTTGAAAGTGATTTACCAAAGTTTATAATAAAACAAATATCTACTTCAAGAAAAGAAATTAGATTAAAATTATTAGATAACGAAATAACTAACAACTCAGATTTTATTGAAAATTTAACTAATCAATTTAATGATAATTTCATTGAAATAATTACAACACCTGATGGAGAACAAACACCAATGTTTACGAATCCACCATTCCTTGGAACGGATTCATCAGGTAATCCTTTACCAAATCCAAATTATAAATACCAATTTAAACATGTGTTAAACATTGGTACTGGTGAACATATTCCAATAATGAATTATACATTTGACAATGTTACGGATGGTAAAGATAATCAGTCTTTAATATTAAAATTATACGAACCATTAAATACAACTATTTCAAATTTACATCCAATTACAATAGAAAAAGAAGTTTTAACTACACAATTTCAAGACATATTTTATTTTTCTGATGTACCTGATATATTTTTTGGAGATGGATTAGAAACAGATAATGCTGAGAATTGGATTTCGAATGATAATAATCAAATTGGTTTTCAAAGTTTAGATGAATTAGCTATATCGTCATCTTTAGGTGAGATTGAAACAGATTATTTATTATCCTCAAGTGAATATGGATATCCAAATCTTAATACAAATTTCAATGAATTTGAAAATCATACTTTTTTTGGTTCTGCAAAAAAGAAATTAGAAAACTTTAAAACAAAAGTTGAAACAATTCAAGGCTTTTATTCTGAAATATCAGGAACACTTTTTGTATCTTGTTCATTAAATCAGGACTCTCCATTTATAATTCAAAAAAGAAATAGTTTGTTTGAAAAAATTAACAATGAATTTAAAACATTTACACCATATGAAAAGTTTTTATATTATGATGCACAATCAACAACTACTGCATCTGCTCCTTCATTAAAAAATCTTGCTAACTCTACACCATTAGTAAGGGATAGAAACTTTCAAGAGTTAAATAAACACGATGGTTTTAATATTGTGTATAAAAATTCAAATGAGTCAAATAGGAATAAAAACATACCACTTACAAATAATTTATACATAGCACATCAAAAACCATTTTTTAATCATAGTGGTTCTGTTTATCTATCTTTTTTATTAAAAGGCACAACCAATGCACAATTAGTTACAAAAAATACAAACGCTACAAAAGAGGGTTATGATATTAATGGGTTTTTCTTACCCGAATCAACTGCTTATAAAGCTTCTTTATTAGCTCCAGATGTAGTAAGTGATGAATATAGAAGATTTATCTTTGAAGCTTCACAATCATATTTTGTAGGTACAGAAGTATTTTCTGATATTGCAGAAATTGATGATGTTAATGGGAGTTGGGGTAGTGGACAAATTACTATTTTATCTGAAACTATTAAAACTGCGTCTTATCAAATTAAGGATTCTACTGGATTGTATCCAACTACTGTGGTTACTCAGAGTGGAGTTCCGTTTTTTGGCTCTGTTATGCCAGCTGGAGACTTATTTAACATTTCAATTTTATCTGCCTCTACAGCTGTCACAAGTTCATTTATAACTGATGTTAAGGTGTCAACAACGAATCCAACCAATGTTTTACCATTTGATAATTTATATCATACAAGTTCAACACAATGGAATAATTGGTACAATAACGCTCTTACACAAGCTGAAACGTTTGATACGAATAATATACACTCATTTGAAAATAACCTACCTCTTTATATTCAAGAAAGTAATGAATATAATGAAATGAAAGATTTTTTAAGTTTACAAGGAGAACAATACGACTTAATAAAAAGTCACATAGATTCATTAGGAACATTGAATAAGAGAGGATATGATGAAATAGATTCTCCACCCAATAATACACTGCCAATGTTATTAGCAAATATGGGCTGGGATGCAATTTATCCATTTCAGTCTGGTAGTTTAACTGAAACTTTAGGTAATTTTTTAAGTGGTGTTACTTCACTCGATGATATTAAGAATCAAACTTGGAGAAAAACTTTAAACAATTTAGTATACATTTATAAATCTAAAGGTACAAAAAATTCTGTAAGAGGGTTATTAAATGTATATGGTTATCCACCTGATGTATTACAATTTCAAGAATTTGGTGGCCCAACTTTTAGTACAGACAAAACGGACGACACCCAACCAATACATATTGGAGATGTTTTGTCGGATAAATTACCTAATACTTCGTCAAATTTTGTCGACACGGATTTAATTAATAAAACTGGTAGTGTTGGTTTTACAACTAAAAAAGACAGATTATTCAAATATATTTTTAATGGTAAGCAAAATAGAAAGTTTAGTTTAGATTGGTGGATGGATGATGCTAATATAAATACAATTGAATTTGTTTATAAACATAAAAAAACAACAAACACACAAACTATATTAGAATCAAGTGGTAGTAATGCTGAAAAATTATGGGATTTACGTTTAATACCAAGTTCAGATGGATTGAGTTCTTCATTTGAATTTAGATTAAATAATTCTCAACGAGCTGATAGTGACATTGGTGAAAGAGGTTTTTCAATGTCATTAGCATTTAATAAAATGAATGACGGTCAACTTTGGAATGTAATGCTCCAACGTGTAACAGCTAGTATTAGTGGTGCTGGGATACAAGAATATAGATTACATTCAGCTATACAAAAAAATAGTCAAATAACTAAATACGATTTTAGTTCATTGACTGTAAGTGGTGGATTAGCTGGTGGTTCTACTTTAGGTGGAAAAGGACTTTTTGCTAATCAAAACTTTCAATCGAGTGGAACTTTACATCCTACTACGGGTTCACCAAATTTAATTGTTGGTAAAGAATTTAGTGGTTCATTATCTCAAATTAAAGCTTGGGGTACAACACTAAGTACTTCAAGATTTAGGGCACACACTTTAAACAAATTTTCTACTGTTGGTAATTCTTTAACATCATATAAAGATGACCTAGTTTATCATTTTAAATTGAATGAAAATTATTCGACATCTTCTGTATCTTCTTCTAATCAATTTTTAAAAATTGTAGATTCAAGTCCAACAAATATTTACTCTAATTATTCTTTTAATTTGTCAAGCAGTTTATTTACAAGTTCTCGAGTATATGGTGTTGATACTATAGATGTAGTAAAACCAAGCTATAAAGATGCTAGAGCTATAGAAAATGATAATGGCATTATAATTTCACCAGATTTAAATGTTATCAATGATTTAAATCCAATACAACCTGGTGTTGATTCATTAGTTAACACACCTGGTGATACACCACCGTTTAATACATCACCAAAGTTAGAATTATTTAGGTCACCACAAGATTTTGTAAATGACTTTATCATTAATAATATAGGTTCATTTAATTTATCATCGTTGTATGGTAATCCTATGACTTATTATTCACAATCTTATGTTGAACTAGAAACATTTAAAAATGCATTTTTTGATGCAAATCCAATCAATGTAGATGTAAACAAATTTATTAGGTCACATGAAACAATGTTTAATTATTCTATGGTTGATGGTATCAAACAAGTAATACCAGCTAGGTCAACATTTAGTGATATTAATTCTAACTTTGGTGTCATGATAAAACCTACAATTTTAGAAAGACAAAAGTATGAAAATGAACAACACAGTGTTGAAACAAATCCTAATACTTTTACATCAAGTATCACTACATCACCTGACTTTACTTTTTCTGAGTTTGTTCAGCCAAAGACAGGCTCAATTAATGTTAATATTATAAATACCTCTACCATTGAAACACCTTTAACTGCATCAATAAAAGTTAGTGACTCTGGTAGTGTTGGAAATCCTTATCTTGGATATCCTAACACTGTTTTAAGTAGTTCACTTATAAATCCATTTGAAAGTGTTATTCCAAAAACAACTTTAGTTTTTGGAGATGTTATTTCATCTTCAGACGGAAACATTAACCAAGGTGAAGTATTTAATAATAGTTATAGTGACTTACACAAAAATTGGGGTAGAGCTTCAACCAATACTCATTTTCTTAACTACGCTGGTGGAACTGGGTCAAATGGTGATTTTAATCATGGGCATATTGACACCAGATTTAGATTTTATAATGTTGGTGATGTTGAATTTTATTCAGCTTCAATTGATAACCCAACAAATTTTACAGTTAAAAACCATTTTCAAAGTCAAACTCAGATTACTGATGGCCCAGCAAAAAATGTAAGATACTTTACTGTACTTGACCAAACTGCACTAACTTTTGCTAATTTTGAACTGCTTAGTTCACCAAGTAATTTTGAGGCAAATTCACAACTTGGGCTACGATTAGGAAAGACAAAAAAAATGTTAAAGATTTCAAATTTTAATAATATAGCAGGAAACCAACAATTACTTTTACCAAGAAATCATGTAAGTAGATTTGCAAATAATTTTAAAGATACAATGTATAAAGGAGCACAAAATACAAATCCAGGTATTTTAAATGTTAAACAAGAGGATGTGCATTCTGCGTCATTTTATAGAATTAAAGTAACAGGTGGGGAGCAAGTTTTATACGTTGGTGGGTCAAAACCATCAACAGATGGGGACGATAAAATAATATATGATGATATTGGTAATGGTTAATGTATTTAATTAAAAAATACTATATTTTTTAAATTTTGTAATATTTATATATGAATTAAAGTATTTCTACATAGGAGAAAATAATGGGATATTTAGACAATTCATCAATTACGGTTGATGCGGTATTAACAAAAAAGGGAAGAGAAATTTTAAAAAGTGGTGGTGATTTGAACATAACTTCATTTACATTATCTGACACTGGTGTAGATTACACACTATTCAATTCAGACCATCCAAGTGGTTCAGCATTTTTTGGAGAGGCTATTGAAAATTTACCAATGCTTGAAGCTAGTGTTCATTCAGAATATAATTTAAGAAATAGATTAATTACTCTAAATCAAAAAGCAACAGCAATCCCATCTTTAGTTTTAAGTGGTTTAGATTCAAAGGCACGAACAACTTTGACATTTGATGAAGGTAATACTTTAGGTAGACTTACTGTAGATTTAATTGGATATACATCTGTAGGTAATCCAACATTCGGAGAATATGATTATTACTTTGTTATTCAAGACCCTAATATTGTAAAAAGTAGTTCACCAAATACAGTTTTATTATCTAATTTAAGTGGTACTGCTTCTGGACTAATGGATTCTTTTCTACAAGAAAGTGATATACCTGAAGCTAGAATGTTTGGTTTTAATGGAACAAGTTTTACACTCGACCCAATTCAACAAGATGTTGCGGGTAGGCAAACAAATATTTATGTAGTACATGTTGAAACTGGTGCTTACAATTCATTTAAAGTTGTTAACAATATAACACAAGACCTTAGAAATAATGTGCCAGAGGCAGCAAGACAAGGATAAATAGGAGATAAATAAATGGCTATAGCAGGCGGAAATATTAAATTAGATTCAACAGAAGGAATGGATAAAATTTCTCAAACAGAAAAAGTTACGAC
>Ga0098043_1000661_pt1 | contig 12238 bp, 20 predicted proteins | sample 9B_taG_FD_92581 | JGI IMG/M metagenome (GOLD analysis project Ga0098043, IMG submission 92581) | Marine viral communities from the Subarctic Pacific Ocean - 9B_ETSP_OMZ_AT15188_CsCl metaG | ecosystem: Environmental > Aquatic > Marine > Oceanic | place: Subarctic Pacific Ocean | collected 2015-01-10 | reverse complement strand
CCACCAGCCGCTATTCCAAATAGACTACTCATTAAGAGACTCCTATTGCTCGACCAATTTCAAACATATTTGTGCCATTGCTTACAAAAACTAAAACATCCCTAGCATTAGCACTTGTGCTTACTGTTGGAGCAGTACCACCAACAAACTTGTAATTACTATTGAAAGCAAGTGTTCTAGAACCTGTACCATCTTGTATGATTGATATGACGTAGACACCACCGTCTATTTGATTAGAAGCCGCTCCTAATGTCCTATTACCACCAAGCGTTACACTTGTAACTTGGTTAGCACTTGCATCCCAGGCAACCGTTGAACCATCAGATAGGGTGGTTGCGTTAAAGTTCTGTGTTGCTGTAAACTCTTGAGCAGTTTTTAAATTTGCTACTGCAAACCCTCCTGCTTGAGAACCATCGTGAACAACAACGGTGTCTTTATCAGAATCTACTGTAACTTCCCCAACAGCCCCTGTAAAAGAACTTGTTTGAGATGTTGTACCTCTTCTAAATTGTACTTGTGTAGCCATTATGCAACCGATCCATAATCTTCAGTTCCTGTTACAGAACCTGTTACTAAACCAAAATCTAAATTACCCAAGCCTAAATCAGATACCACTTCAGCGGCAGAACGTCCTTCAATAGATGTGCCATTTACACGCAAAAAATCATCATCTGCTACACCAGAGGTAAACTTTGGTATGTTAGTATTTGATATTCCTGTATCTAATACTGCGGCAGTACCAAGACCTAACGATGTTCGTACAGTCGCACCACTTTCTAGCACAAAGTTAGACCCATCACCTACAATAAAACCACCATTAGTTACCGCAAGACCAGCAACGTCCTGTAGTTGTGCATCTAACCTAGCATTAGGAACAGTGCCACTACTTAACTGAGAAGCATTTAATGAAGTAAGACTTGCACCACTGCCGTCAGTAAGCTGAACGGTTCCTGTTGCATCAGGTAATGTAATGGTGCGGTCTGCTGTTACATCAGCACTCGTTAGGGTCAGTTCATGGTCATCAGCCGTTGCGCCCTCAAATAAAATATTGACACCATTGTTAAGATATACATCTCTAAACATTAGATTTAAACCAAATGAAGGGCTGTAATAATTAGTGTTTGTTCCATTTAACATCGCACTAAAAACTAATCTTCCATCTTCACTTCCATCTGACGCATCAATAATCCTAGATTCTATCTCTGCATATTGTATCTTTTCTCCTGCATCATTTTCGCCATTAAATGCTATGTGACCAAGAACATCGTTATCGGCTGGACTCGCACTGTTTCTGTATAGGTCTAGCGTAGGGTTTTCAGTAGCACCGCCATCTGTCGAGGTGAGAGTGAGATCGCCAGTTATTGAACCATTACCAGTTCCACTAAAAGCATTTATTGTAGGATTTGTGAGAGTCTTATTTGTAAGTGTGTTTGTACTACTAGCTGTAATAGCTCCTATGTCAGATAAGACTTCAGCAGTGCTTCTACTTTCCAAACCATTAGCGGTAAATCTAGCATATTCATCATCTGCAACAGAGGTGCTATCTATCTTAACAGCATTAGTATTGCTAATTCCAAATGTAAGAGAGGCTTGACCTCCAATATCTGACAGCACTTCACTAGCTGAACGTCCTTCTATTGCCGTGCCGTCTACTCTTAAAAAATCGTTGTCTGCTACACCACTTGTGAATTTAGGAACATTTGTATTTGATATACCTGTATCTAGCGTTGCCGCAGTACCTAATTCTAGAGAAGCTCTTGCCGTAGAACCAGATTCTGCTACAAAGTTACTACCGTCACCAACTATAAAGTTTCCGTTAGTTACAGCTAATCCAGCGACATCTTGCAGTTGTTGGTCAAGTCTAGCGTTGGCTACCGTTCCAGACAGTTGTGACGCATTTATTGTTTTATTTGTAAGTGTATCTGTACTACTAGCTGTAATTGCTCCTATGTCAGACAAAACCTCAGAAGTGCTTCTGCTCTCTAGACCATTAGATGTAAATCGTGCGTATTCATCATCAGCCACAGAAGCGCTATCTATCTTAACTGCATTAGTATTACTAATGCCAAAAGTAAGGCTTGCTTGACCACCTATATCTGATAAGACCTCTGATGTACTTCGGCTTTCTAATCCACTTGCTGTAAAGCGAGCATACTCGTCGTCTGCTACTGAGGAGCTATCAATCTTTACTGCGTTGGTATTAGATATTCCAAAAGTTAATGAGGCTTGACCGCCAATGTCTGACAACACTTGACTAGCTGATCTACCCTCTATAGCCGTGCCATCTACCCTTAGAAAATCATTATCTGCTACACCACTAGTAAACTTTGGAATGTTAGTGTTGGATATGCCCGTATCTAGTACAGAAGCAGTACCTAGACCTAGAGACGTTCTAGCTGTAGAACCAGACTCTGCTACAAAGTTGCTTCCATCCCCTACTATGAAGTTTCCGTTGGTTACAGCTAAACCAGCAACATCTTGTAACTGTGCATCAAGCCTAGCGTTAGGCACTGTGCCACTACTTAGATTTGAAGCATTAAGACTTGACCCATCTATAAAAGAACTGTCGTTATTTAATATACTTAACGGTATTTCACTAGCAGCTTTGCGTCTATCTGCTCCATTATCAAGAACAATAAACTCATCTGTACCAACCATAGTTTGTGTCATATCTGTAAGTTCAGATAAATCTACAGCTAAACTCACAGAACCACTAGTACCGCCACCTGATAGACCCGTTCCCGCTGTTACATTTGTAATATCACCAGTAGTACCCGTAGCAACTGCTGTCACTCTGCCTTTAGCATCAAGTGTTATAGTATCTATTTTTGTACTATTTGAGGTAGAGCCATAAGTGGCTGCTCCTGCGCCACCACTAGGAAGCCTATCTTCAGGTAACGTACCACTAGACACATTAGATGCATTTATAGCTGTAAGGTTACTTGCGTTAAATGCTTCTATGTTACCACTGGCATCAAGATACACTGCTTTTTCGGCTGGTTGAGTACAAAAGATAGTTTTAGTACCAGAAGGCCAATTAACAGCACTATCTGAATTACTAGATTGAAGTATTGTAGTTCGGGCTAATGTAGTGCCTGAAGCTGTATATGTTCCTATACCTACTTCAAAGTTAGAACCTAAGACACAAGCATAATAAGTGGTATTGCTATTACCAATCGAAGCAAAACTTTCAAAACCGTTTTCTGCCCCAGCTAATGTGTAGGTTCCTGTACCTGTCGTGGTAGTAGTTTCTTTAACCCTATCTGCAAGAACCAAGGCCATAATGCCACCTATGCAATACGAATGATTGCGTTAGAAGCGTTTGCTGTTGGAAACTGAATTGTAAAAGTCCCAGAAGTAGACGTTTTATTTGATGTAAAGTCTAAAACTGCAACAGCTTTATTAGAAGCACTGGAGTTATAAATTAAAGCTCCCATCGCTGTAATCGTAGCCGTTGTAAAACTTAAATCTGCAAAATCAGTAAATCCAGTTGTACCAGAAGTCGTTGGGTCTACTCTAGTTAAAGAACCACCCCCAGTGGTGTAGGTACCACTTGAAGCAACTTCACCCGTTGTAGTAAACGCAGTTGTTGTTGCACCTAATGTTGCGGTTGTAGAGCTTTTACCACCACTTCCCTCTGCGTATAAAGCCAGTTTAAAGGTGCCTCCACCAGAGTTTTTGAAATTATGCACACCTTCTAAAAGTTCCTTCTTAAAAGAAGTACACATTGCTTGAGCTATAGCCATTTATATTCTCCTAACAAGATCAGCCATTTCTGTTTGTCCAGCTTTCGCCATCCTATGAGCGATTGTAGCACGTTCTTCTCGTCTTGCCAATTCTATATAATGACGTAGCACATTTTCTATAGAACCGCGAAAAGCCTCCGCCTGATCCTTTATAGCAGGCGGTGCGCTATCTGCAACATTTATAACCTTATCCATAGCTAATTGAGTAAGTTGCTCCGTGTTTAAACCCCCTTCGTCTGAGGTCATTACGTTTACAGATTGAACAGTTACCCCTGTCTCTACACTAATCATTTTCTAACCTTTCTGGGTCGGCCTCTTTTGGGCTTGTTTTCTTCAATATAACTTACATTTGGAATGTCGTGCCTGCCAATTAATACAGCGTCTTTTTTTTGGCTATCAATTGGTTCTGGAGCAGTCATCTCACTTTGCTTTGCTATCATTAAATTTCCTTCAGAAAAAGTTTGAACCAAAGGGTTTTCTAACCTGTGATATCCATAAAGCTTTTCATTGTCAGGAACATTAGTGTCTAGCAGTGAAGAAGATCTTGCGACTTGAACAGGTATGCCATTTTTTGTGGCAATAGCACACCAAAACTCTACACAAGCTCTACCCGCCTCTGCGTGGTGTATGTTCTTTTTGTATGAAAAATCTATTCCAAATAAATTAATTTTGCCCACTTCGGCTGCAATGGCAAAAGCAACGGCATACGCCACAGTATTATTAAAATAACAAGCTTCTACCTTTTTAACAACTTCTGCTAAAGGATATTCAATAATTTCAGGAACACGTTCATCTAATGCACAAGAATATATAGGCCCTTTGTTAGGTGTTTTTAATAAAAATTCTCTACCAACACCTGTTTGCAAACCAGCCTTTACATCATCTAAGAACCTACTCGCAGGATCCATCATAAATGTTTTGTCTACATGAAATATAGCACCAATACTATTAATGCCCCATACTTCATCATATTTTACAGAGTTTATTCTTGATAAAACATATTCTGAAAACGATCCACCTAATGCGACAATCGCTATATTTTTACCTTTTAATTTTTTCATATTGCCCCTCTTATGTTTTTTGAACGCGAACAAGACCCTCCCTGTATGCGTCACTGTTTTCTACGCCCTCACCGTAGTTCTTTAAACGAGATATAGCTTCATTAAACCTGGTTTGATAAAGTTGTAATAAATCTGCCTCACCTTTCATAAAAGTATATGCTTCAACTAAACATCCGTAAAGCAATGTATCTGGCGCATTTGTGCCAAGCCAAGAAGTTCCATCGCTAGTAGCAGTAATTGATTGAGGCCGATAGTAATAATGCAGCTCAGAAGCATAGTTTGCATCTGGGGTTGGAGCCAAAATAAAATTACTTACATCAAAAGGAGCGTAGTACCTTGGGGTGCCAGTTGTTGATGAATTAGGATTAAACTCTTGAATAAAATTAACATCTTTTAATAATAAAAATTCTTTATTGCTTCCATTTGTGACAGATAATGAAAAAGATGCTAAATAATCAGTAGGTGTAGCTAAGAATTGATTAGCATTTGAAGTTGAACCAGAAACATTTTTTCTAAAAAAATCTAAATCAACAAGTTTTAAAATACGTTCTTCTGTGTTTTTAATAAAAATATTAAGATTGCTAACAAAAGTTGTCTCATCGTTTTCAGTCCAATCTTGGATGGCCTGCTTCAAAGTTGTAAATGTAAAGCTCATGTCGTACTCACTGTAACTGTTCCCACAGAACCAGTTAATTTAAAAGTTTCTAGCTCAGTGCCTATTATTCCCAGACCTGTATTTGTATAAACAACAAAAGAATCGTTGTCATCATTTGTATCTGGTCTAGGATTTTTTAAAGCTTCTGGGTCTGTTCTGTATCTTAATGGCTCAAGCTGTGGGTGTTTTAATTCAAATTCATCAAACCCAACTAAAGAGCCGTTCCATTCCTTTCTCATATCTTTTAATCGATATCTAAACCCAGATCGATCTGAAATCCCATAAGCATATTTACCAGATGCGAAATTACTCATTAAGAAACCCTGTAGTACCTAAGATTAGGAGATACATTAAATGAAGCTCTATCTCTGTCTTCCGTCATTGCTCTTTCAAACTCTTCATCATAAATAGCTTTTAGAAGTTGTATTCTATCTGGGGACTTTTTAATTGCTAAATAATACGCAAGACCAGCAGCAAGACAGGGATAAAATCTAAAAGGCACTTCAACAGTATTTGTAAATGTATCAGCGTCATCAATTCTTGTTAAAGCGTCATAAACTAGAATATCTGTGCTATTTTCAGGAGCAGGCCATATTTTTAATACTGGAGTTATTTGTCTGTCTATAAAAAATTGAGTGGGTCTAGCTTGAGTGGATTTGTTAGGTATAGACAAATATTCATCTCTACTAACACGCTCCATGCTAATATCTGTGCTGTCTCTACGAACAACCATAGACAAAACATCAATAACATCTGCACCCAAAGTAATATCCGCGTCACCTTGCGTTACAGTTTGTGTTCTTTGAGTAATAGTCCACTGATTAAGTCCTCTATTAGCCCAATCAGCAAATAAAAGGTTCAACGATCTTTTAGCAGTTTTTAAATCATAGCCAGTACGAACCTCTAAACCACAACGCTCAAACGCTTCTTCAATGTAATCGGATACATCGAGTTCAAAATTAGTTGAACCTGATACAGTCATTATTTTTTAACTTTACCGCCACGCATCATTTTTTTGGCTTTCTTTACTTTACCGCCATCCATCATGCCCATAGCCATAGCTTTTCTAGGAGATACATTACCACCACGCATCATTTTCTTGGCTTTTTTCTTAGCAACACCGCCACGCATCATCTTCTTAGCTTTTTTCATTACCATTTTTTAATCTCCTATAAATAGATTTTCTACGCTTATACAAAGATTCGGCATCATAGTAATCTTCGCACACATCATAATACCCCTTTATTCTAAGTGAATCTGAGGCTTCTTGCAACTTACTTAATCTTTGAAAAAATATCATAGCGTATGGAGGATCAGAATCTTCTTCCATATCAAGACTATCTTCTAACAGTTCGTTGCTTTCATCTTCTGGATGAAATCCCATGAGATACATATCTTTTGTATTATATTTTCCTTGGCTTATATCTTGATTTAAATCATCTAAAAAAATATCCATTTCATCTAAATCCATTGGAAAAAAATCAACTAATATTAATACATCTTTATCATCGTTCCAATTATTTATACAAGAATATACTAAGTCCTCACCTTCTAAATAATTAAATTCAAATTTTATTTTATCATTTAACCAAGCTGCTTTTGCATATGGGCAAGGAGGTAAATTATTGTAATGTTCATTAGGAATTTCTAAAGCATGTTTAGACCAATTTCTTAAATCTAATTTAATTTTTTCTTCTAATTCAAGAGACATTAAGAAGACTTTCTTTTTCTTTTAACGGCTTGTACTCTTCTTGGCTTACCTGGTGGTTGTCCAAGTCTCTTCTTTTGAGCTATTCTGCTTCTCTTTTCGGATACACTAAGTTCACTTGATGTTTTTGGTGTTTTAGAGCTAACCCGTTTGGAGGGGCGACAATATGGAGTACCCCGTTTTTCACTTTTGCTACGCCCACACGCTTTCCCCGTGCGTACATCTTTCCAATCTTCTTTGAACCATCTTTTAAGAGCCAAGCCTTTTTTTGTTTTTCGTACTGCCATTCTTTGCTCATGTAAACTTTGTAACCTTGCGCCTGTCTTCCATTACAAGACCACAGCCACGAGCTACGTTAGGATTTTTTGAAGGTCTTTTTGCAGGCAAAGCAGGCCCGCCATCTTTCATTTTCTTAGCTTTAGACTTATTACCCCAATTTGAAGCGCCAACTTTTCTGCACTTGGCAATAGCGCCTGACGCATAAGCAGAAGGAAAAACTTTATATCTGGCCTTTACTTTTCTATAACATGCGTCTTTTGCCATTATGCCCTTGCTTTCTTTTTAGCTTTTGCACTCAGATCTTTAAAATGAAACAACTTTTGTGAAGTTTTCGTATGGTTCTTACCTGTATGAAGAGCCCCGTTAGCCATTTTGTGAGTGCCACCAGTAAATAATGTGCCATCTCTTTTATAATGTTTAACACCCTTCATTTTAGAACTCCTATTCGATGGCGGTCTTGATATCTGTTGAGGAATTGAGCTGCGCGAGATTGCCATTTCCACTCCTATTTATATAATCTTCCCACAAAGTTGTTATCATTTTATGATTTTCATTTACTTTAACAGCGATAACAGCCGTATCTGTTTTTAAATCTACTACAGATGTTGCGATCCACGCAAGCAAACCTATAACAGAGGTTAATATAACAGTAACAAATGCAATAGAAATTCCGTTTAACATTTCCATCTTTTCCTTGCTTGCCTTAAACGACTGTTTGGATCTTTAGCCGCTTTAGGAAATTTTTTCATTTGACCAGCAGAACGAGCGCAGAAAGACTTACGCCTTTTAGCGTCTTTGCTACCCTTTTTAACTTTTCCTGTTACTGCTGTTTTTAATTTAGAACCAGGATTATCTTTCCTGTATTTAGCAACACCAGCTTTCGTCATTCCCGCCCCACTTTTTGTGGAACGGAAATACTTTTTTGTTTTTGGCGGTTGTTTGTCTCTCGCTCTAGCCATAGGATTTACCTACGACAAGAATATCGTCAACTGATTACTAGAACCAGTGAAAGCAGCAACAAACGCACCACTTGTGGCTATAATCCCGTCATCAGGAATGTTTAGATGATGTAATCCTGTGGGAAAAGTCTGTGTAATTAATACTTCTCCACTTGCGCTTCCATCTTTTATGGTAAAAGCACCAGCAGCATCAGCAAATATTACAATTTGACGTATTCTTGATCGAGCAGGACCAACTACAGCCGCACTACTTCCTTGAGCAAAATTAAAGGCTTTTACTGGACCAGCCATTAGATTCTCCTATCTTTCAATTAAGTAGCAACATCGTAACCAGTGATTTCAATTAAAAAACGACCAGCAGTATATGTTGCGTCACCTGTGCCTTGACTTACAAGATACAAAAATTGATCTGCTACAATATCACCACCAGCGGTAAGAGTTCCTGCTGCTTGTGTTCCTCCATTAATAATAGAGGTTTCTGTTAGATCACCAATCGCTGTATCGTTAACTCCAGTACCTTCAGTAGCTGAAAACAAATCAATATCTGCTGATCCACCAGCAGGGGCTTCCACACACTGCATAGTTACACCAAACACTACACCTTGGTTTGCTGTAGTGACTTTGGCAATATAGGCAACGCCTGCACCGTCTTTACCAATAATATCACCAGCAGTACCACCATCTTTAAGACCAGTAAGGTCAATCATAATAGTAGTCTTTACGATATTAACATTTGTTGAAACATCACTTTTAAGACGATTAACTTGAGTGACATAAACTGCAGCGGTTCCTTCAATACCAGCACTGCCTACAGCTTCGTTTGCCATTTTATTACCACTGGTAACAGTTATTGTACCTGTTGTGGCATTCTTTGAAACCATTTGAAATCCGTTTTCGGAACGGACTGGACCGTTAAAAGTTGTCGTAGCCATTTAAATCTCCTTGTCTTGGCTAATGTCTGCAAAATTGCAGTCAAGGGTTTACTGACTATACAACAAAAAAAGGCGACTGTGAAGTCGCCCTTTAAAGAAGAAAGTTTTTTATCCTTATGCGCCTGGTGAACCAAACACTGCACGAGGATCTGAGTATCCAAAGCTGTAACGCTCACGAGCTTTAAAGCGCATGTTACCTGAATCAAAATCAGCTTCCATGCCTGTTGACATTGGAATACGCTCAAAATGTTTAAATCCATTTGGAGTATCAGTTTTGAGGAAAAACGCATCAGGGTCTGTCAAGAAGTGGTTAATTGTATAACCCTCTGGAAGCATACCCATATTTTTGATAGCGTTAACATCATTGTCTGCTGAACCAGTACGAAGTGTGGATTCAAGCAAACGATCAGCTACAAACTGAAGCTGTGGTGGAACAATAAGCTTCATACCACGAAGAGCGATAATCATATTTCTTTCATCAACAAATGTAGAAATATCAATTAACGCATTTTCTAATGAAGTCTCATTTAAATCCGCCGCAACTGAAGGCTCATTACGGAAAGTTCCTCCGCCTGCTAGTGGGTGGTCTGTTGCACAAAGCTCCTTACCATCACCGCCTGCAAAGTTTGCGTCAAAGGCACTGTTAAGAACAGATGCGGCTTTAACTTGCTTTGTATGAGCCATTGAACGTGCTAGAGCCCGTGTGTAACGTGCGCCTAGACGATCATACAGATTATCTTCCATTGCCTCTTCTGTCAAAGCAAATGCAAGAGTTACTGTCTCATGCGTATACCTTGCAGTGTAAGCTTCGGAAGCATTATCAAAGTTTACTCCAGCACCTTCTGCCTTTGTTTGGGCATTCCCAAAACCAACGAGCATTACCTCTTCTTCAAACGCACGGTCTGAAGATTCAGTGTCGAAGATTTCCGCATGTTCGTTGTCATAACGATCATACTCCATACCAAAAAGGGCATTAAGACCTGGTTCCAACTCTTTTACGAGTTGCGCTCTTGAAATAGCCATTAATCAGTCTCCTTATGCCAAGCCAGCAGTGCCAGCACTGAACAGGTGATTGTTGATCTTAACAACAACATTAGTATTGGCAGAAGAAACATCGCTATTCTCAGGATCTTGAGAAATATCGATTGCTTTTAGTGGCAATGTGGCAGTTGTTGCACCAGTTGTGACATCTAGCTCTACACGAGAAGTACCAGAGTTAGTATCTCCTACTGGGCTTTGATCTACAATGTCGAAGTTCCCAAACAAGTCGGCTACAGGAAATGCTGCATCGGCTTGAACTTCAAAAACAGCATGTGGTGAATCGATAATAAAACACTCGATATCAGAAGCTGCAATTGAACCTGGGTATGAATTTGAAAAAGTTTCCTTTTTCGATGTTGGGTCTGTGTAACGGCATCCGTTGAATACACCTAAAACAAAACCACCATCACCAGCTGCCATACGACCAATTGTTCCTGCTGTTAAAGCTTCTACCAAGTCACCTTGGAAAATTGGAGTAGTAGCACCACTTGCTATGCGGTATTTGTTTTGCATTCCCACGAAGTCTGAGCCATTACCAGAGCGTAATGGCTTTAAACCAAAAGACGCATCTTTATTTGACATTTCGTTCTCCTAAAAACAAAAAATTAACTTTTGGACTTATTATTAGATCCAAAACTGACTGAACTGCTTCTCTGAGGCTGTAGTTTAGGCATGGCTGAATTTGATTCACGCATCCAATCCCTATCAACAGCATCCATTTGATTAGCAGTAACATTACGATAATGAGAATTACGTTGTTCCACAATTTCTTCAGGTATTCTTGCTAAAACAAGTCCACCTACGCCAATCACGCCAGCGTTTTTACCTTCATCTAAAACAGGAGCATCAAATTCTGGGTGATCTTCAGCTTTCACAAGCTCCCATCCTTCGCGTCTTTTTTTATGAATATTGTTTCTGTCATCAAATTCCATGACGGACTCGCGTATCCATCGATGCTTATATCCAACAGGGGCTTCAGGAGCCTCTAACGCAGAAGGCGGCACCCAATCAGTTACTCTCGCTTTTTTTTCACGGGTTTGCGAATCCCTATTTGTACGATCAGACATTATGCACTCCTTTGTTCAATTTTAGCTTTTTCTAAAGCAAAACGCTCAAGCGGTATTTTCATTTTGTTAGCAAAAGCCACCTCTCCAGGAGTTAGTTCTACCGCTTTTTTCCGCCCAGATTTAACAGACCGTCCATTAGACGCAGGAGCTACAGATTGGGCGACAGTCCGTTTCTCCTGAAACTTATTAGGCATTTCTAATCTCATGCGCTTATCAATTTCTTTATAATAATCATCACTTGTTGGGTCAAAACCCTCATCTGCAACAAGTTGTCTATGAATTTCTTGAGCAGCCATTGTCATAATTCTATCTTGATTAAACCAAGGATTTTTGTCCATCCAACTAACAAGTTTAGGATCAAGAGGACGTTGAGCTTTTTGAGGTTGAGCATCAGAAGATTGAGGCTCTACAGAAACTTCTTGCTCCTCTACTCTAGCTTTTTGTATTCTAAGACGTTCTTTTTCAATTGCTAAACGAGCTATTAGTTCTTGAGCTTCAGAAAACTTATCCGTATCACCCAAATCAAAAGCTTCTTTTGCAAGTCTTTTTGCTTCTGCCGTTTGAGATTCTATTCGAGTTCCATACTCACCAACATAACCAGTATTTAACTCGTCATATTTTTTTCTTAATTGTTCGTTTTCAGCTTCTTTTTGTTTGGCATATTGATAAGCTGCCTCCGCCTCTTCAATAGCCTGTTTTCTTTTAGCAGTTAATTGATTAATTCTTTTTTGAACAGAACTGTTATAATTATCTAGTTCTTCATCAGAAGTTTCAGAAACATCAGATTCAT
>Ga0098043_1000659_pt1 | contig 12253 bp, 6 predicted proteins | sample 9B_taG_FD_92581 | JGI IMG/M metagenome (GOLD analysis project Ga0098043, IMG submission 92581) | Marine viral communities from the Subarctic Pacific Ocean - 9B_ETSP_OMZ_AT15188_CsCl metaG | ecosystem: Environmental > Aquatic > Marine > Oceanic | place: Subarctic Pacific Ocean | collected 2015-01-10 | reverse complement strand
TTACCATATGACGGTGGTAAGTATGAATTAGCTCCATATGAAGAAATAGACGTACATTCCTACGAAAGGCTTATAAAGGGGCTTCCCCTAATAGATTATAACAAGTTATCAAATTATGAACTTGAGGACCAAACTCAAGGTAAACAAGAAATGGCTTGTGTCGGAGATAAATGTGACATCTGAAAAAGATTTAATAACAGGTACACGCAAACTCGGTATGACCGCTAATGTTAGTAAAGATGGTAAATTAACATCAGGTATTCACTCATTACAGGGTACTGAACAAAGAGCTGGAACTATAACAGTTAGAACTAGTGCTGATGACCCTGACCCTGTACCAACCTCAACTAGTGGTAGTGGAACTGCCAAATCTAGAAGTAAACACTTTGGTGACAAACAAGGTTATTGAGATAAGAAATCTGATAAAGCAGGTAAAGCTTTATTCAAACCTATACTCAAAGATATAGATGATTGATTACAAGTTATACTTTTAGATACAACTCTATGAGCACCTGCTATGTTGCTATCATCTACGTTTAAAAATACTATATTTTCTAAGCCTATGTAATGACCCATCGAAGCAGTCACTGATATTTCTTGGTTGTTTTGTAACTCATTAACTAATTGTACATAAGCCATATGTCTTTGTTCAGCAGGAAACTCACCTTCACCTTCATAGTCAATAGTAAAAACACCATTAGGTGAACTACCATATGTAAACTTTCTATTCATATAATTAACATTGAATTTTTTAGGTCTCTGATTATACTTAAAGTCTATCAAACCATTACTTTTACTTAAAACTAGTGAGGGTGTTGAATCTAATTTTCTTTTTTTCAAAAAAATAATAGAATCTTCTACAACATCTATACTATGATTCAAAGGTTCTTGTATATCTGTTATATCTATAGCTTTTGATATGTTAGTAGTTAAGATATCATAAGGTTTAAAATCACCTCGTAAACCTGTCAAAGACACTGGTGGATTAGTGGCGTTAAGTTTATTTACGTCAATGTATGTTTCATTTACGTTTATGTAATCTTCTATATATGATTTTAGAAATTGAGAGAGATTATGTCCATCATAATTGTAATCATCTGTTAAAGCTAGAGTTGTACTACTCTCTGTCAAAAAGGTTCTTACATCATAAGCATTGATAGTTATATTTTTTTCAGTTGGTTGAACTTGTCTTATATATCCAACAAATAAGGGTGAACCATCTTCAGAACCATTGTTCAAAAAAAACTCTATTTTTTTACCGTATAAACTAGATTCTTGTAAATCAGGTGCATTTATTTTTGCTGATAGTGTGGATACATTGTTGTTAGTTGTAGTGTTATATTTAGCTGAAACTAATTGTAAAGCTTCTACCCCATCAATAAATAATCTAGGTTTGTATAGAGAATCTCGGCTCATCTATTACATCACCACCTAAAGATTGTTTATTGACCCAAGAACCTGCGCTATTATATTCTATAATATATTCTACAGAAAATTCTATACCTAGTTTAGGATGTTGTAAACCTACTGGTAAATCTTCTGATATCGAAATAATCACACCGTAAAACCTTATAAAAGTACCATCAGGTCTTTTGAAATCATAGTAAACTCTTTCTCCTCTTCTTTGGCGTCTAACAATAGTTTGTCTAAAAGAATCTCCTTTCATATCTACACCACCGAACTTTATACGCCCACCTGCTGCACCAATTCTTTTTATTTCTCTTCTACCTAACCTATCGTCAAGTTCTATATATCTACCATTTCTATTGTATGATATATTTTGAGACACACCTAAATCATTTAAACTGATACACATTGGGTCTATAACTTTTATAAGTTGAGAAAATGAGTTGTTATATGCGTGAACTCTTATACACTCTGTAGAAGTATTATTAGCTTCAGGAACATCTATAGTTAGTTTTAACCCAAAAGCAGGGAACGTCCATAAATCGTTTGGAGAAACAGTTGTACCATCATCACTACCTTCATCACCTTGAAACAGACCTGACGAAACTTCAGCCTCGTCATGAATCAATTTGACCCAATCTTGAGGCATATCAAAAGTTATGCTACCACTAGTTTGTAAAGAATATTTGTTACCATAACCAGTGTTGATTGGCAGAGGTAATTCTGCTACAGTAGTGTCCTTGAAGGGTATAGCTCTCCAACCGTCAGGTGCAGTATAATGCAATTGTAACTGTGCTTGATAGGCGTCGTCGCCAAGTGCAACATTTCCGTATCTTGCTTCGTTGTCCATTCTAAAATATATTTTGTTAAATTTTTCACTTCTATTTAACATTAATAAAAAGTTTTCACCACCCTGACCTAAAGGTGTAGTACTTACCAAACTCAAAGCCTGACCTGCTGAACTATCACCAAATACATTGCTATCGTTTGTTAAATTTCTAGCAGAACCTACATCTGTCCATGTATCTGCAGGACTGTCACCACCTTTTTCAGAGAAAAACAACATCATATTTTTAGTAGATAAATACTCTGGGACTATTGCAGAAGCATCTGCATAATTAGTGTAATCCCAATGGTCTAAAAATGAAAAGTTTTTAGTATCTCCGTCAGTCATACGATTATTATCAGAATCTTGTCTTACTTGTAATCTTATCAGCATTTCCTTTGGAGCAAATCTATTTAATTCTTGCTCCCTAGTAGCCATAGTTAAATCTGAAATCCTTTGGTCACCTTCAAATATATCAAAGGTGTAAGATATTTTTTGCACAGGTTCATACACTTCTTCTACACTTAAAACTGGAGATACTTGTGTAGCATCACTTGTATTAGCTACAGTGTTACCCTGACTTAATTTACCTGTATCAAAGTAAAATGCATCTATACTTTCATTAGAATGTCTTGAATAACTTTGACTAGCGTCAGCTATAACTGTAGTTTCTGGTGAATCTAACGTCACTATGGGATTACCTAAAGATACTTGACAAAGTGTGACTGTGCTAGTTGAAGCAGTTGATTCATTACCTATAGGAGCTACAGGGTCATTACTACTGTTTCCATGCGCATAACATAATATATGAACCTTTTCCTTTGCAAATAATCTTGATAAATTAGACGAGTCTGCTTCTCTCAAATCGTTAACTCTTACTTCTAACAATTTAGCTAAACCATTAGTAGTAGCAAACTTCGCATTATCTTCAGTTGCAGTAGTAGAAGCTGTTATAGTTTCTGTTTTAACATTGCCTAATGTATCTTCGTATATTACAGTTATTAAATTAACAATACCTACATCTGCTGTACGCGTTGCTAAAGTTGTATCTGTAGCGTTAGCATCTTCTCCATCTATATATGCATAGCCACGTGGTTGAGTTATACCACTAATTTTAGTATTATCTATACCTGCAAAAACTTCAGTTCTATTTGTTTTAAGAACAGCAACAGGTGGAACTGCATCTGGTGCAAAGGCTGGTATTCTAGCCGCAGTGTCACTATCAACCTCAACCATTCTGTCTGATTGTCTAGGTTGTAATAAAGCACCGTTAGGTTCTAAAGTTGAAAAGTCATTTTTACCACCATAAGTAGTTGTTGCTACTCCAAAACCAGAAGTACCTGCATCCGGTGCCCCCGCAAAACCTTTTGTAGCGTTAGTAATAGTTACTACGTTAGTACTTGCGGTTGCAGTAAATTCAGATAATGAATTTATTTTTAGTGCGATTGCTGTTGCATTATCGTTAGCAGTTTGGTCAGTGTCTATGTTTGCGTCATTTGAACTACTAACTGTGCCTGCTAATTCAACACTTGTCACACCATCTGGCACTGCAACTACAGTTCCATTGTTATTTGTGTCTATCCAACACTTATACTTTTGATTGTTACCATCATAAATTTGGAAATACTTGCCATCTAAACTATCACTACTATCTGCTACGGTTGTTACTGTTATAACTTGTGGTATACTTGTATCAGCTCCAAAACTACCAGTATAATATTTAGACTCAAAACCTTCTAAGTCTATAGCTTTAATTATGGGGAAAAATAACTTATGGTCAGTGTAAATATGTTCAACTACTACAAACTCTTCGTTTTCTTTAGCTTTGACTTCTTGATAATTAGCTTTAGATTTAGGGTCATTGTCCTCACCATCATCCCAATCTATATAAATTGCACGTATAGGACCATTAGCTTCTATCCTATAGAAGTATCGTTCATGTGTATGAAAGTTGTAAGTGCCTTGCGCTGCATTTGTTACTAAGTTTTCGTTACCTGCACTACCGCCTACCACTGCTAAAGCATTGGTTGTACCACCGGCAATAGCGTGTGCTTCAGTTGAGTATACTTTTATTACGAAATTTGTTGGTGCTGCCATATTATATCCTCATGAATCCGCCAGTCTAAAAGACGTTTTTCTTATTGTTATTTGACTTGATGAACCTACCTCACTAGCAGTGTAGCCTCTTATGTTATGATAGTCCTTCAAGAATAATCTAGCGCAGTATGTTTCTGGCGAACCAGACCCTGCTGTTGTAGATTTATTAGTTTCACCGTTTTTCAACGGTTTAGTATATGTGAATTTTTTACTTTGTGGATTTATAACTTCTAAACATTTATTGTAAAGAACTATTTCTTCTATTCTACCGTTAAATGCGTCATTGTCATTATTATCATCATTACCAATTATTATATCACTGTTATTAACCTTTAATCCATAATCTAAATCTACATCCAAAGAATCAGATAATGCACCATTAACAAAAAGTTTAGCATTGTTAGCAGTTATATCTTTATCAAAAGTAACTATTACAGATAATGGTGTTTCACCATCTGTATAAACATATGGACTTTTTAGAGTATAAGTGTCATCATTACTATTTTGTATTACTGCCTGAACAAATGTTCCTGCAGAAGCGCTTTGTAGAGTGACTGTTAAAAATGAATCTCTAAAAAATAAATTTCTTGTTGCTGTAGATGTGACTAAATTAGGAACACAATGTGCGACAAGTGTCATCTCGTTTCCGGGGTCTGTTAGAGTAGAGCCTGTACTGAAATCTAATTCTGAATCAGCAGCATCAAAGGCTTTGTTATAACCTGCCAAACCGTCTATTTCAGCTGTAACAGTAGATGCAGTACCATCTGTATCTGTAACCGTTGCAGCTACTCTTGAACTATCAGCTTCTCTATCAATGTATCTACCACCTTGGTCTGGATAGTAAAGGAATATTGTATTAGTACCCACAGATTCTTCATCTAAAGGTATATGTGCTATGGCATTTTCATATTGACTATTTATTTGTTTGTTATCAATGTGTAACAACCCATACCATAAATCTTTTGCCGAAGTTTGCCATTCAAAATCTAAAAATTGTGGATTTTCTGGATTAGGTGATACTCTGAAATCTTCTACTTCAGGCACTTCATCTATAAATCTAGTGTACAATCTTGGTCTTTTAGAGGTTGTACTGTGTCCACTTGAACATATAACCATTCTTGTATCAACATTATCATCTTTAGGTCGTATAGCAAAAGAAAACCTTTCTCCACTTTTTAGCTTCAAAGTGTCAGCTACATTATTTAAATCTATTTCATTTACACCTAACTTAGGCACAAACCGTGCAGCGTAACCTCCTTGATTCTCTTCATGTTGTCCAAAACCAAAGTCTGTATCAATAATCAATGAACTATTATCTATTAAATTTAGTTCTCTTTTTAAGAAATATTCTGTATTACCACTATTTGTTGAAAAACTAGATTCATTGTAAGTAGCTCCTAATCCCTCACCCCCTGATGTTGTTGACAAATCTCCATCAATCATACATACAGATTGATAAGTTCTAGCTGCACTCGCTCCGTCATCAGCGGTTTGTATAAACAACCAGAATAAATATGGAGATACCCATAAAGATGATATACTAGAAGCAAAAGTACCACCTGCTGCACTTTCATCTCGTATAAGACTATTGAATGGTGTGTTAGATACAAAAGCAAATGTTGCTCTATTACCATCAAGTTTGGTTAAACTAGCTATTGCGTAATTACTAGTATTACTTGCGTCTAGAGAATTGTAATCAACAAGGTCTTCGAATATCTTATATATTATAAATTGAGTTCCTAGCGGTGCGCTTAAAACACTGGGGTCATCTATTATAACTGTAGTAACACTACTTTCTACAGAATCTACTTTTAATATTTTTGATGAAGCCCACAAACACTCTCTTTTATCATTATCGTTGTCCCATGTTATACCACTAACTTTAACAACCCCCTTTTGTGAAAAACCGTCAACATCCTGTAGTGGACTATTGTCAACTCCATCGCCAGTCAAAACGTTTTTGCCACTAGCACCACACGTCAAAGAGTCTAACAAATCACTACCTTGCGCCATAACATCTGCTACATCTCCCATTTTAGCTGGTAAAGCATTAGTTGCAGCACCAGCATGTAAATTACCATCTGCTATAGCAGAGGGTTTTGTAGCCTGTGAACACGAAAATCCATTAAAAAGTAATCTAGCGGTCGTACCGTTGAGTTGACTTCTATCATTAAAACCTATAGCTATTCCTGTAGGTGGTACATTGTGAGGGCTTACTAGACCGTTGAATAAAGCTGGGTTGTACAAAGTTTTATTAGGTGAAGATACTACTCCTTTACCACTAGCAAAGAAAGGATTGTTTTCACCACCAACGTTTGAATGTCTCATATTTTGATTTCTAAAAGATATTTTATCTATAAAAACACTACTTCTGGTATATAAAGGTTCGCCATTTGCAGTTGTTTGTAAAACGTCTTCTTTTGTATCAGCATCATCAGCAGTAGCACTGTCAAACTGGTTTCCTATATTATTCAACCATAAAGACATATTTTTAGGCCATGCATCTGGTCTATTTATTCTATCAGCAGGGTCTACATTACAGTTATTAATATGTATAGGGTCTAGATATGCATTACCACTTGCATTACCTCCTAAATTAGCCTCTGCTAATTTTCCTGTATCTCCATCAAAAATCCACAAATTCATACTTGCTACCCCATCAGAGTCATCATCATTATTATTTTGTATACCGTCTCCACCATTTATACTATAAACAAATTTAAGTCTATACCATTTACCTGTGGTCAATTGATATCCAGCAGGGGAAGAGTGAGTTTTCCATCCTAATACTTTAGGATTGTCGAAATTTTCACCAGCTGTTGTAGCACTGTCAAACTTAATTACATCACCTGCAGCATATGTATCAACTCCATCTCCTCTAAGAGTTTTTATTTTTATTGTACCTTTAGAATTACCTTGTGAAGCTTCAGGAACTCTATAAAATATTACACCCATCAAATCTTTGTGCACACTTCCTGCAGCTGATAAAGATACATCACTGTCACCTATACTACTAGATTGGTCTATGTGTGAAGCAATATAATCTGAGAAATCTTGATTGTCATCTACATCATTTTCCCCGAAAATAATCGCAAAACTTCTTAAGTGTGTATATACAGTGTCTGCATCCCAAACATGAACATCTTTGTTTACCACATATGCAGCGCCTAATTCGTCAAAATAAATATCTATGTCTATTTCTTGTTTTATAGAGTGTGACGCTGACGTTAAATTATAACCTTTAGCGTTAACATCATCGAAAAAAATCACAGGTGCAGGTATGTTACGTTTCATAACGCAAGTACTTTGCCTATTATAACCTGAACCAAAGTTAAATTTCTTTTGTGCTGCGCTTGAAGTACCGTCTACTGTAGAACCATCATAGTCAATATGACTTCTTAAATTTAACGAACTTCCTCCAGTCTTATACTTTTCATTAGATAAATTAGCTCCTGCATAAGCGTGGAAAACTGTATTTCTAATATTAAAATCTGTTTGACCACTACTAGATAATTGTGCATCTGGTTTTAAAAAGTTTTTAGGAACTTGAATATTATCAAAAAATGTACTTTCAGGGGTTATTTCTTTGATAGCGTTTTGCTCATCTGCGATAGTGTCTGCAACAGTCTGCTCTAGAGATTTGACTTTATCTTTTACACCCTTTTCCCTTGTTCTTGCATTCCAATATGATGGGTTGTTATACCAAAATAGTTTACCGTAAGGTGCTGTAGATTTAACACTTTCCCAACCATCATCTTTGGCTACCACCTCTACTACATCATCTCCGTTTGGTAAATTACTACCATAATCACTTCTCAAAAGACTTTTACTTGGTGTGAAAGAAGTGTTTGCAAAATTTAGCTTTGCAATACCATCACCATATGTATTGTGAGCGTCATCTATCGTTAAATAGTGGAAATCTCTACGTACTATAGTGCCTGCGACAGGTTCAGAAATTATATTTGCTCCAGTGTCTGTGAAATCTTCAACGTATATAGAGTAAGGGTCATGTTCAAAATCATCTGCATGTGCAAAAACTACCATAGCGGGTGCCATAACTTGATTAGTAGAATCAACAACTCTACTAACACTTCCCTCTTCATTACCTAAATTTTTACCCTTTTTAAACATAAATATGTGGTGTTCACCTTGATAATTTACTTTATTAGTAACATCACTGTCACTCATTTCAAAGGTGAATTTGAAACCATTAATTTTAGCATCTCCGTAAGAAGGAGGATGTGCTACAGGAAAATCAAACAAAGCTAAATCTTTGAACATACCTGAACGCACTGTCATTGTTTCTCCTTGCTCTGATAAATCTGAATAAAACCCACTAACTGTGGTATCAAATACATTACTGTGCGTATTTTTATCTATTTTCTTGAAAAATTCTACCATTAGATTCCTCCCATATCACTTTGTGCTCTTAACGCTTGTGGTAAAACTTCTGCTATTCTATGTGCGAAGTCTTCTGCGTCATTAGTTACTATGTCGCCCTGTATATTTAAAGTTATGCCTGAACCAGCGGTAGGTAACATGTTCTGTGTTTTTGGTATAATAGTTTCACCGGGTTCTACCATTATTGGGAAATGTCTAGGTCCTAAACCTGACATACCATCAGGCATATCTCTGTTAACTCTTCTACCAGTATCATAAATCATACCACCCATATCAAAACTTTCAGGTGTATCTGGCATTTTTGGAGGTTTCATAGCCAAACTCATGACATTAGCAAACACAGCCATCATAGCAGCACCTGCTGCCAATGCAGCGTAAAAGTGTATACCTTTCAAAGCAAACTGTTGTGCTATAGAGAATGCCATCAAAGCACCAGCAACCATAAACATTATTTGACCAAAAGCTTTCATCAGTGGACTTGCCTTTTGTATCGCTGTAAATCCTAACATCATAGCTGCGTTAGCTCCCATCTGTGCAGCTGCTTGCGCAAAAGCAGCAGTTGCATTTCTAATTTTACTTCCAGTATCCAAATCTGTGGCACCAACGTTGGCTTGTACTACTAGTACTTGACCCTCTTTAGTATGCAATACTTTTAAATCTGCATTTTTTTGTTGTTCTGACATAATAGCGTTTCTTAATTTACTATCACTTTCTAGCTCAGTCTGAGTTGTTACACCGAATATTGCAAACTGTTCCCCTTCTGCAGTTACAATATGAGACTGTGAAGCAAGGTCTTGCTGTTTAGTTCTTATTACATTTCTAAGCTTAGATGCAGAGTTTATTTGTGTTTGTTCAGTATTACGTATAATCTGAGTAACTTCTACACCTTTTGTAGCTATACTTTCCTGTGTAGCTATGTTTTCTAAATCCATCACGACGACTTTAGCTCCTTTGGCATTAATGGTTGCTGCATCCATAGCTAATGCTTGTTCAGCAGCTAAAGTTTGCTGTGTTTCAGCCATTGCAAGTGTTTCTGTAGCTGCAGTTAGTGCCATAGTTTGAATTTGAGTAACTGGTATAACAGCGTTAAGCATTTTGAACATCATAACACCCTTCAATAAATCAGCACCAAAGAAACCAAATATTCTTGACAACAAGTTTATTGGTATGAATAAAGCATGTAATGTACCAGTTAAACTTTCAGCACTTACATTGCTAGAATCAAAGGCAGCCATAACATTTCTAACAAGTGTCACCATCTCTCTTAACCCTTGTATAACCATGTCCCTCATAACTACACCATTTTCTGTTAAAACTCTGTTACCGTCGGGTAAAGTTTCTAAGAAGAAAGATTCGAAATCAGTTGTAAGTTCTTTCAATATAGTTGAAAAGGTATTCATTTCACCATTAGCTACGGCCACTTTGTCAGAAAGTAAAAATGGAGCTACTAATGCGTTTTTAACCACTTGTATTTGATTAGCTAAAGATTGCTGCTGTATGTCAGCCATTCTTGTTGCAGAACCAGCAGAATTAGCTAAATCATCAACTGCTCCTTCAAATTCACCTACGTTTTGAACTAAATGAACAAACGCAGTTGCACCACGAACGTTTAAATCTTGAAGTAAAGTTGTCATCAAATCTACATCAGAAGCTGCTGGTCCCATAGCGTCACTGAATTCTCTAGCTATTTCAGTTAACAATTTAAATGAACCGTCTGTGTTCATGATTTCTACACCCATTTTACGGAAAGCAGCGGTGTTATCCTCTGCATGTTGAGCGAACTCAGCTAAAGCTTGACGTAAACCACGACCTGCAATACCTGCTTCTAAAGCACGATTGGTTAAAACTTGTAAAGAACCTAATAATTGGTCTATATTCTGCCCTGTAGATACAAAGAAAGGCATAGCGAACTTGACAGCACTTGCTAAATCTTGATATTCAATCAAAGACATGTTAATAGCATGAGCAAACTTATCTGTAAGAACTGCAGACTCACTCATTTGTAAACCAAAACCAAATATCGTTTGAGTGGTTAACTTAGCAATAGTATCATGGTCACCTTGTACAGCCATAGATAACTTAAGTGTATTAGATAACACTTCTTGCGAATCGGTAGCAGACAAACCTGCCGATGCAAGTGTGTATAATCCTTCTGCTGCCGTTCCTAGTGATATACCGTATTGAGTACCAAAGTTTACTATTTCGTCTGATAAACTAAATAAAACTTCATTTGTGGTTTGGAAAATAGATTGTGCATTCATTAATTCTTTTTCAAATTGTTGGAATGTATCTACTAAAGATTGTAATTTGAAGTGGAAAGACATGATAGCTATACCACTAGCCATAAATGCGTTAACTAAGCCTCCACCCACATGTTGAACTGCAGAATCAAAAGCTTGATTCATACGCATTTGCAACTGTATTTGCTCACGCATTGCTGCAGTATTTATAGCTAATAATCTATTTTGTATTTTTAAAGATAGACCTTTTAGTTTGTTAGTTCTAGCAATAACAGCATCTCTTTCCTTTTCAGCCCTTACCAAACGACGGTGTACAGTTTCAGCTTGTCTTAAAATAGAAAGCTCTTGTTGATACATCTTGTTAGTTTTACCAATCTCTTGCGTATGTAAACGTTGATTATCAATTATATCCGCTCTAGCTTGAGCGTCTAATTTTGCAAAACCAGCCGTATCAAATTGTGGTCCTTGAGCTAACTCATGACCAAGTGATTTAGTTCTAGCAACAAAACCTTTATTTGCAGCTTCCATCCTTTTTAAAGATTTTTCATACGCTGCAGTATCCATCGCAAATCTTTTATCTATTTTACCTTCACCTGTTAGTTGCCCTTTATATCCATGTGCAGCAGCTGCAGCTAATTTAGCACTGGCTGCTACCTCTTGAGCTATTTTCTTAGTACGAGCTTTCAATTGTTTATTAGCATCTGCTTGTATACCATTCATTCTGTCTACAAAGCCTTTGTGTTGAGCCATAATAGCTTCGTTACTTTTCTTTGTAGAATCAACACCTTGCTTCTGCAGACTAGCTAAGTGCCCATTGTATTGAGCTTGGGCTTTCTGGAAACTGTTTGGGTCAACAGCCCATTTTACATATGACCTTACGGCCAGACCTGACATTACCATATTTATAGTAGCTCTCTAAGTGATAATACTTTCTTTTCTCTGCCCAAAATCAAATCGTATTTGTTTTTCATACGTTGAGATTTAGCATAGTTTGTTCTAACCTCAGGTTTATCTTTAGCCATAGTATCAACTTCTTTGCTACTATAGCCGTCAAAAGCATGATAACTACTGTAATTATCAAACGCTTTCAGCAAACCCTGAAGTTCTATTGTCGGAGTAGCCTTTATTTCAGACCAACTCATATTGAGCTCTTTCATAAGCGGTATATATATGAATATCGCTTCTGGAGACTCACCTAATGCGTTTACTCGTTTGGGTCAGACACTACGCCCATTATCATATTTGAAACTTGATACTTTAGATTAGATGGTAGTTTATCCCA
>Ga0098043_1000654_pt1 | contig 12293 bp, 6 predicted proteins | sample 9B_taG_FD_92581 | JGI IMG/M metagenome (GOLD analysis project Ga0098043, IMG submission 92581) | Marine viral communities from the Subarctic Pacific Ocean - 9B_ETSP_OMZ_AT15188_CsCl metaG | ecosystem: Environmental > Aquatic > Marine > Oceanic | place: Subarctic Pacific Ocean | collected 2015-01-10 | reverse complement strand
TCTGTAAGTTCCTATTCCAGCAGTGGTTGTTCCAAATCCAACAACGGTAGAACGAACATCAAAAAGACCAACTACCGATGAAACACCTACATTTTGTGCTGTTAAAGAAACGATGCCAGCATTAGAATCATAGATTGCAGAAAGTATTCCTGTTTGTGAAGAACTATATGAAAGAGATTGACTATCAAAATAATATTCACTCAAGTAAGTATCAGTGCCATCAAAATCTACAATAGCTTCAATATAATTACGGTCTGAGGTGAATCTGTCAGAAATTTCAACTTTAGCGTACATACCGTTGAAATCATTAACAGGAAAATCAACTAGTGTTTTAATACTAGATGCTGTTCCAACACTACCAATACCTGATACAAATGATCCAACTAAATCAATTGATCCAAAAGAAGATGTTCCAACATTAGTTCCACCACCTGCTAATGCAGTAAACAAGTATGATCTCTTAAGAATTTTTATATCATGATCTCTATCAAAAGGATCTGTTGGTGTGAAAATTAAAGTTTTTCGTCCAATAGAATCAATGTCAGTACTAAAATCACCAAGTTTTTGATTAGTAAAGTTTGTATACTTTTCAAATAAGAATGAATCGACAGTGGTTGATTGATATACTAACTCAGAAAGTTGTACATCTTTAGTATCTGGATCAACGACTTGAATTACGTATCCAACATAACTGTCGGAGAAATCGATTACATCCAACTCAATAAATGTATCTTTAAATCCTCTGCTAGAGAATTTGCCGCTAATATCATCATGAACCAAAACCCTATTAGTTCTACACTCAATATAATCATCAAGTTTTCTATTTTGGAGTTTTAAGAACTTAGATTGATCGAAGTTTGAAAGTGCATTTTTTCTTATATCATAATCAACAACATTATCAAAATTGTTAATAATATCAACTCTTCTTTCATTGACAACATCTAAAATTGCAATACTAGTGGTTGTTCCAGCAAGTGCTACAGTAGAAGATCCAGTTGATGTAATACCAACATCTGCAAAGTTTTTTAATCCTGCAGGGTGAATAATGCTATTAACTGGTGATGATTGTTGTTCCCATGTAACAGGACTCTTGACAGAATATGAAAGATTTTGATAATAGTCATTATTAGGAATCACCTGATGATCTACACTGGTTTTGCCAGTATCATCTCTCCAACCAAGTTCTTGTTTAGAAGAATAGTCAACATTAAACAAACCACGATTTCTAGTCACTCCAGTTACATCAGCAACAGTTCCACTTATAACACCTTTAATTTTGTCACCTACATTTAAATCATAGGAACCCATAACCTTAATATAATCATCTCTTATAAGAGATACTGAAATATCTTCTGAAGAATATCCTGCTCCAGTTGTGTCAACATAAAGTTGCTCATTGGTAAAGAATTTTGCTCTTTCTTGAATTATCTTTACTTCTGGATAATATTTTTTATTGATAAGAGTTGCATATCCAGATTGAACTGTTTTGGCAAGTCCAACATTTGTAGATAATCCAACTCCAGCATCATCAACAATTTCAAATTCCAAAGTTGCTGGACTGATGTTATTGTAACTCTTAACCTTAAAGAAACGATACTGATAATCAGCTGAATTATATCCTGTTCCTTGTGATTCTAATTCAATACCTTCAACAAAAATTTCATCACCAACATTAAATTGAGGTTGAACAAATCCAAGAACAGGTGTAACAAGGGTACAAGTTGCTATACCACTTATACCGTCTCCAGTCATAGTAGAAATACCAACACCGTTTGAATTATCAACAAATACAAGTTTGTGTGGTTCCGATTCTAAACCAAATAATGGAGCTAAAATTTGTATTTCAGCAATAGCACCATTGGGTGCTTTTGCTAATAGTGATTCTTTATCAACTATCTCCTTAGTTGTATCATTAATTAAAATGACGTTAGGATCTCTGAGATATCTGCTACCTTGAGAAACAATATCAAAATCTTTGATAGTATCTAAGTTATCTAAATTAATTACTGGTGGAACAAACGCCTGAGGACGTAAAGTTTTATCGGAGGGATAATCGTATCCAATATCTTTAAATCTTACTTTTTTGGGTTGACCAATCAATGAAGATATTGGTTTAATATTGGCGTTTATGCCTTCAGAGGTAACATCAACAAATTTGGGCATTCTTTCAAAATTAAATCCTTCAGATATAATTTTTACTTTACCAATAGATCCACTTAATGCCGAAGCAGATTTTGTGGAATATTCAAGATTATCACATTGTGATTTTGTATATGTAAGAACTGATGGTAATTTGTTAGGGCAAATTTTAAATGTAGTTGTTGTTCCTGCTCCAGTTACGCCAAATACTCTATGTGATCCATTATACTCACTGTCAATGTAATTAATTTCAGAATATTGATTTACATTCGTATCAGATGTACTGATATATCCTGCATTTTCAAGAGTGTAATATAAACGAGTTGGGATGTTGTTGGAATACTTAATTGTTAATGCAGCATCGCTTAAAGTTCCAAGACCAATAGTGGATCCACTACTAACAACATTAAACGTATTATCATCAGAAACACTAACAAACTCATTAATAAAATTATTCTCTCTGTAAATTTTTAAATTATATCCAAACAGTGATGGATCCTGCAAGTTAAATTGAATATCAGAATTTTTGATTACATCAATTTTTGGATTTATAAGTGAGATGATATGTGTTCCTGATCCAGCGTTAGTGATGTTAATTTCTTTTTCAGTTGCAGGATTTGACTCATACTTAGTTTCTGCAAGACGGAATTTATTAAGAGAATCACGAATGACAAAATAATCACCAGAATCTAAACCAGTTGCATTTCCTGTATAATAAATTTTATCTCCAGTCTTAAACCCATGGGAAACTAATGTGAAGGTATTTTTATTAACGTCAATATCTGAAGAGTCAATTGAAGTAGGATTGACAAGAATTTTTTTCTCATCAAGATTTAGTGCCAATCTTAATGCAGAAGTAGTTCCAACACCAACAATGGTGTTTGGTCTAACATTCAACTTAATTACATCATTTCTACTTAATCCATGTGTCTCTGCACAACTAACGAGCGTTGTAATCCTACTAAGATCGCCAGTTAATTTGGTTTTTTCAGATTTAATTAAATAATCTGCTCTATCACCAGTATTCCCAACATTGTAGAAGAATAAACCTTCTGAAGTTGTCCCAACTCCCACTGCACCAACACTTTCAGTAACAAGACCAATATAATTTCTTCCCTTATTAATTACGTAGAGTTCAGATTCTTTTGTATTGACATCAGGAATGAAAAATGTATTTGCATTTGCATTATTCATGCCAACTGTGAATGAACCTGGAGTGCCGGCACCTTTAGAGAGAGTTACCTTTTGACCATTTGCAAATGGATGATTTGGAAGATAAAGTGTTCTGGTTGGAACAGATATTTCAGATGTAGTTACACCAACAGTTATAATCTTTGAAACTGCTGATCCATCAGTTAAACCTACACCAACTGCTTCTGAAGGTTTGAAATATACAAAGTCATCACGTTGTGAAGAAAACTTCTTCGTTCTAACTGGCAACTTAACTCTATCACTTAAAACATTAAGTTCACTTCCAAATGAATGAGCAACGCCAGTAGTACCGTTTGGTGCTTCACCAAACCTCTGAATTCTTAACACACCATTATCAAAATTGTTTAAAACTCTAACAATTTCAGTTCCTAGAGATGAGAAAATTGTAATTGTGTTTCCTACAGAAACTACAGGTACATTAGAAACAAAGATATCTTCAAACACACCTACACCAGGTGTAGCACCGCTGAAAGCGTTCATTGTGTTTGCTAAACCTACCGTTTCAGTAGTAAATCCAATGTGATGTGAATCTGCTAAGTAAGTTACTGAAGTTGATAAACCAGAAACTAAAACAGTATCATTATTGTTAAAATCAATATATCCATTATTATTATAAACAGAAACTTGTCTATCAGTATCCCATTCAAAGGTAACATTTTCGTAAGTTTCAAGTGTTGTAGAAACTGAGTCAATCTGTATACCTTTAAGTTCAGAAACTAAAGCTCTAAGTCCCCTTCCTTCTGTATCAGATTCATCAAAATTGACTACATCTCCAATTTGATATCCAGTTCCGCCATTTATAACTGATATATCATTAACACTACCCTGTGTTACAGACAGAATTTCTGCAACTTGTGGGAAAAATTCATATGATTCATTTATAAAATCATAGTTTGCATCTTTCTGATTTACTTTGTATGGGAAAGTATTGCGAATAAGATCTGAATTGTTAAAATCAAACTTTTGATTTAGTGTAAAGTTTTCTTGTATAACTTTTGATCTGTAAGAGTTACCTACAAAGTATGGATATGAAGGTTCTAGAGAATTACCACTAATGGAAACACCGGCAAAATATGCATAAACTCCATTAGGAAATTCTTTAGTTTTACAGAATCTGCCATTATGCTTATCAAGATCTCCACTACCTGTAAATTGATAATCCTCAATGAAAAATCCTTCTGGATAATCTGCTGTTAATGGTCTATTTTCAATTGCATTAATGTTTTTTGTATAACCAGACTTTAGTAATCTAACTCCAGATTGAATATCATCCCTTGTCGAGTATCCGTAAGGACCATAAATTGGATTTCCATCATATGCCCACCCGATGATTGGAGAGTGATTGTTTGCATCATCTTCAAACTTTATTGCAAGTTCGCTTGAATATCCATACATTGAATATACAAGAAGATCATCGGTTTCATTAGTTGAGAGATTTGAATAAATTTTTTCTTTTCTTTGCTTAGTATATTCACCAAATCTTTCGGCATCATTAACAGTAAGATCCCTAACTCTTAAATCAAATTTGGCACCTGATCCTCTAGGACTTACAAATATGGAAGTTGTATTGGGATCAAATCCAATTCCTCCATTTATTACCTTAACATCAACAATTTGCTCACCATTTATTCCACCAAGAACTGGTCTTAAAACGGCTCCAGTACCAGATCCTTCAGTTGTGATAACTGGTGATGATTTGTACCCCTGCCCTCTGTTACGAACCTGTACGGCATCTATTCTTCCGTTAAGGATGATTGGTGATAACTGAGCATCTTTGCCCTGTGTAAGCGATACTAGGGGTTTCTTATGGAGATTTAAAGTGTTTGATCCATATCCAGTTCCTTGTTCGTGCAGATATGCACCAATAATTTCACCAGTTATAATTGGAGTAACCACAAATGTTCCACCGATAGAAGAACCATAAGAAACATTTACGTCAATTGAAATTGGTGGATATTGGAAAATTTGTGTTCCAACTCCAACTGAATTAATATCTACAATTTTAGATCTTATAAGATCTGTTTTAATAGTACCACCAACTCCAACGTCAATAAGACTAAAATTATCTGAATCAATTTTTACAATAGAGTACCTATTTAAAATATCTAAACCACCAACTGCAGATCCTTCATTTGAATAGTCGACAATTTCTCCAGTTTCAAATCCATGATTCTTAAAAGAAAATGTATTATATTCTGTGGAAATACCACTCGGTTTTACTCTTAATTTTCTATGTGTATAACCAGATCCAGATTGAAGAACTTTAATCTCTCTTATATTTTTTCTCGAAAGTGTTCTAAACTTATGGATACCACTAGCATTTGTTGCTGTAGAGAATCCAATCGCATTAATTCCTGCAGCAGCATCAGCATCATTTTTAAATAATTTAATACTAGTTGTGTTCACAAACTTAGTAACGTATTCATCACCACTTACCAAAGTTCCTTCAATAGCTTGTGATGGATCACCTGCTGAACCTATTGATATTGCATTATGTCCATTTTGATTATAAATTAAATGCTGACCATTGAACAAATTATGTGGCTCAGTGAATGTAATCGTCTCATTATCAATATCAACTCCACCACCTAATGAAAGGGCACGACTATCAAAAGAAATCTCTCTAAATCTTGTTCCAATGACAGGTACAAGTTGACAACCAGAACCATTGGCACCAACAAGAGTTATACCCTCAACACTTTCAATATCAAAATCTTGAGGATCAATTAAAACATCCCTTACAACACCAGAAACAATGGGTTCAACAAGAGCAGTTGTATTTCCAACTCCTATGGGTTTGCTGATTGTAATTGAAGGTGGATTGATTACATCATAATCTTTACCACCATTCAGAACTTCAAACTCATTGATAGGTCCAAAATAAATTTTATCTCTCGATTCTGGACTTGAAATTTCAACACCATCAATCAATACTCCAACAGATCCAAAATTCCTTTTTTCACTAACTACATCCGATAGAGATGTATTCAGAGAAAATTTTCTAAGAATCTGATTTGGTGAAAGAACACGATCTTCGTGTCTTCTTAAAGTGAATGTGTGAATTCCAATTAAAGATCCTGCGCCACCACCACCAGTGCTGGTATAATCAAGTCTTGTGTATTCGTTCCCTTGGAGTAATGCCTTTGATGCATACAAATAAATTTTATTACCAATGGTGGTTCCAGATGAATCAACAAACTTTCTAACAAAGTATGTTGCACCAGAGACTAATCCTGCAATTGGATTATTAGCAGTATAAAGTACTTCATCACCATCTATAAAATCAACATTACTTGGGAATACAACAACCTTGTAGTTATTGAATACAGTATCTCTCTCACCAAGACTATCGGCATTTTTTTCAATTATATTGTCATAAATTTTGTATGATGGTAAAGAGTTGGAAGTAATATATCCAAATTCATCCTTCTCATCTGTATATACATTGAGTGTATCTGCAATGTATACATCATTTCCAAGTGAAAGTGCTACACCAACACTTTCAGATTTTTCAAGTCTTCTACGAATACTATAATCGAGACCAATTGATGCAGCAAAACCTACAATATTACCAAGGATAACTTCTTTAGTTGGTTCACTTACGGATAATACAGATGCGCCCGCACCCACTACGTTTGATCCATTTAAAATATCAACAGTATCACCTTGCTTAAGACTTGATTTATCAATATCACTTTTAAGTTTGAAGTTTGACCCGTTAATAGTGTCTACATCATATGTTGAACTTGTATTATAAATCCAAGAATTTGAAAATATTTGTTTATAAGTTTTATCGGCGGGTGGATTTGTAATAACTTCCCCGACATTTCTAACTTCAATCTTCTCACCTTCTTCCATTAAGGCAAGTTGTTCTAAAGGTTTAAAGTCCGCCAATACTCCTGTTAAACGGAGATCAACTCTCTTTGTGATATCTCCACCCTCATAACCATAAACAAACTCATTAGAGCGGATCCTAGTGCTTGCTGTGATGCCCGAACCAACGTTTGTGCAACCATAAAATTGATTAATACTCTTTGAGGTGTAATCAATTACATTTTCACCAGCAACAAGAGTTCCTGTTTGACCAAAACCAATTGTAGAGTCAACGTTAATAATCGATGATCCTACCGAAACTGATTCAAGAACTCTAGAAGCACCTGGAACTGTAAATGTTCCTTCAATTAAGTCTCTATCATTATATCCAACAAAGAGACCAAGTCTATAAAATGATTCATTATTTCTTGTAAAAATTTCTACATCAGAAACAGAAGCATTTGTTCCTTCATCTGTAGATTTGAAAATAGTTTGACCCTCTAATTTAAAAGGATCACCAGATATTTTCTGGGCAACTATGGTCTCTCTTCTGATATAATTTGCTGCTGATGGTTTCAAAAGTCTTGATTCTAAATCAATAACAGTTGCTTCAACACCATAAAGAACTTTGAAAAGAATTTTTAATGATTCTTCAATACCTTTTGACTGATATAAGTTTCTAGCATTCTTAATGAAATTACCAACATCAAGATCAGATACGAAATCATATTCTTCCAATCCTGGGGTGAAAGTTTTCTTTAATTTTCTATAAAATTCTTGTAAAAAGAGAGCACTAAGATTAGTTATTTCAGAATTTGCATTATGCGCTTCAGCAGAGGTTTCTGAGAAAACGACAGTTTGCTTATTAACAGTATTAATTAAATTTGAAAGACCTGTATCATAACCAGTTATACCATTAAAACCACGAATACAACCAGTAAATGTTGTTGCAGTTTTACCAGTATATGTTATAATTTCATCAGCGATCTTAAGAAGACCGTAGTCATCTGGAAATCCTTTAGTAGATGCAACAGTGATAGTTGTATCAGTTGCAGAGATATCGGCAGAAAGTGTTGTTTTACCAACAACAACCTCTGGGACAAGATTGTCTACTTTAATATAACGATCAAGATTATCAACAAGATCAATATTACCACCCTGTTTTTCTTGGGAAATATAATATTGCTTGAAAAAATCTACCGCTTTCGGAAAGTCCGCTACTAAAAATTCAGGGAGTTGACTCTCAATAATTTTATTGAGTTGCACTCTCTTCTCAAAATTAGACATATTTTATTTCCTCTCTAAGTCTCCGTTTGAGTAACTTGAAGTATAGTAATCTCTTGCAAAAGATACGCCACTAATATCTTCACCAGATGCTATCACATCTTTAATCGTATTTATCCTACTACTTGAAACATCTAAACTGAGGTACAAGTCTTTCAATCCGATTACATCATTAGAATCTGGGAACGCCTGAACTTCAACAATTGCATTATTTGCCTGAGTTGAAGTGATGTTGATAGTATTTAAAAGGATTTCCCCTTTAGTGTAATCTACTGTGCCAACTGCTCTTTGGGCAACTTGCAATTGATCATTATCAGTTTTCTTGATGGCAGAAACTGTTCCCTTACCACTTCCGTCAAGATTACCATTTACATCCTTATTTGGTACATCAGTTAAGTAGACAATATCATTAGATCCAGAGATCGTGAATCCAGTGCTCTTGATATTGTACCCTATAGGATTAATATGGAATCTATTACCAAAGCAAAGTTCATATTGGGCAAACTGATTTAATAGTGCCTTCATATCTCTTCTGATAATCACCTTTGTGATATTAGAAGTAACAGCACTATCAACTCTATCAATTAATTGTAAGATCTTACTGTACTTGAATCTGCCACCAAAGCGATTCATGTCAATATCTTTAGAATAAGTTGTCAATGCTGATGTAATTCTAGTTTTTAAATCACTAGCATTACTAATTTTTGATATATCATAGTAAATTGTCGAATCAAGTTCAACATATAGGACCTTGAGATCGATGATTTTTTGATTAATACCAGCAATTGAGTATTTTTTCAGTTTATTCAGAATATTTTGCTTATCAAAATCGGAAATATATGAACCATTCTTGGGTTTGATGCTAATTTGGACTGTTCCAAACTGTGGAGGTACTAATTCTTCACCACCAACTACTGCAACAGACTCAGTATTGGGGTAAATTGAAGAAATAATCGCCTCGTAATCCCTTGACGTAACCGCTCTGTACTGGGCGGAATATAATCTTGGGGCAAAGTACTTGATAGAGGAGACATTTTCGATTTCACCGCCATTTATCGCCCTCTGAACAACCGTAATGGGTATTGAACCAGTCGGAGTTGTTCTAATACCATTTTCATCAACCAAATTACCTTGAAAATCGAAGGTATTTGGTCCATTTCCCGACTCACCATCAGTAATAATGTATCTTACGGTGATAACTGAGTTATTTTCTAACTTTTTACCAAAATATCCATCACCAAACAGCAATTCATACCTTTCATCAGAAATTTCTTGAATTAAATAGATTTCTGAGTTCTTATTAATATGTAAAATGTTATCAATCTTGGCAAATTCTCTTCCAAGACCAGTGTCATTCACTCCTTTAACGTAAGTCCTGATGGTTGAGGCATCAATATTAGGATTATCAAGTATAAAACGTTGATCAACAGAGTTGTTTACTAAGAATTGCTTAGTTAAAACAGTTCCTTGAAGAATTTCTATGGGTTCGTCAGCAGTTCCGAAGACAGCAACACCGTTTCTTATCACTGATGTAACATTTTCGGGTATAGAGAAGCGATAACTTGTGTTATCAAAGGGTCCAACAGCAACTAAACCAGCATTTAGTGTTAAAGTTCTACTGGAAGATGATGTAGGAACGGAAAATGTAACCTGTGCCTTTGCTGCACTCTTCGATCTTGGTACATATCCAATGTTTCTTGCCAACGAAACTACATTTTCGCGGACTGTAGCAGCGTCTAAGAACGATTCGTTAACTGCTAAGTTAGCATTGAATGCGTTTATATAAGTATTATACGCTAGAGTATCAATCAGGACAGAAAAGTTTGATCCTTCAAAGTCAAAATCCGTAAAATTAGAGTTAGAACGGAGATATCCTTTGATTTCTGTTTTTATTTGATCGAAATCTAAATTAGTAAACTGTGTAAAAGGCATGTTTTATCGTGTTGCCTCTAGTATGAATGAAAAATTAGTGGTCGGAATATCTAATCCAACGATATCGAAGAACACATTACAATTAAATGAGTTGTTATCTGGTTGAGGGTCAACTTCAACTTTTAAATTATCAATTCTAGGTTCATAAAATTGAACACTATTGGTAATTTGTTCTTCAATTACAAGAGCAGTACCTATATCTACAAACTCAAAAAGGCTCCTACGAATATCGGAGCCTAAAGTAGAGTTAAAAAATCTCTCAGTCGGAATTGTTTCAACTATATTGCGTACAGATCTAATGATTGCACGTTCATTCACTAGCACAGGTAAATCCTTTGTCACAGGATGTGGGTCAAAGGAAAAACTAATATCTTTAAATGCTCTGGATATCCTCCGAGTTGACATTACTAAGGTACATTTTTCTGAATGTATTTATACCTTTTGCTTAGGATTTTGATCTTCTTGATGTAATTCTTGCGGATCATCAGTTTTTTTAGGTTTAGACCAATAATCTCTGATTATACTTGAAGTTTCCCACAACTTGTAGGTGGGTTTGTTATTCCGATCCTTAGACATTAATCTCCTTTTAGTTTTTATTCTGAAAGATCTTGAGGACCTTCATCCTCATCAGTATTCTTATTGTCACCAACAACTTCACGAATCAGTTTTTCGTGTTGTTTTGCTGCAAGATTGTCTAGAAAATCACTCATCGGTTCCATTTGATTCCTCCTGTTCGCGTTCTTTTGCTGTTTTCCAATGATACTCATCTTCACGCCCCATACCTAAACGATCATAACCATTCTCAACTTGATAATATACTGTAGATACTTTGAAATCAGGCATCTTTGGTTCAACTGGTGTCAAACTATTATCAAATATTCTTAAACGATTATTAGGATACAGAGCATACTGTCCATTTTCAAGTTCAATTAGGTTATGTGACTTGTGTTCCGCAGGGTTTTCACTCGTTGCCCAATCAACATAATCAGGATCGTGATGATAATTGTCGATAGTGCAGACATAAGATCCTTTTACATTACCGTGATCGCGTGTATAGCATTCAAAATCCATTGAACCAATGAACTTTTTATCTACACTTACTACACCATAATCCATACAATTCCAAAATTGTAGGTTAGGTAAACTCATATCTGGATCAGGTAATTCAGGATCCGAGAGAAAAGCGGATATTGGCAACTTATCATACATTGCCGCATATTCTGGTAAATAGGTTTCAAAATAAAAAGCACGTCCAGGTATCGATTTAACCGAAACCCAAACGCCCTTAACAAATTCACCGTGACCAGATTGATGATCCGTAAGATATTCTTTACGAACCCATACTTCCATTGAAGGAAGATTAGCAATCAAACACGCCATAAACTTTATACAACTTTACCTATTTACCCTGTCCACGATACGGCTTCTTCGCATTATTGCGAGACGTCGCGGTATATTTGGTATTCTTTCCATATCCTTGACGAGTCTTCTTTGCGGGTGACTCGATATAATCACCACCTGACAGACCACTCTTTGCTTTTGCCATTGTTACTCCTGAGGTTTAATAATAGTTTTGAGTTCCGAAGGGTTGGGAGAACCTGTCTCATAAAATTTGAGAGATAGATCCTCCATTGTATCGAAATACTCCATTTGAGTTAAGTTCTCATAGAGTACTTCATCCTTATGGAGAATTGTATACAACTCTGAAATCATATCAGATAACGCGAGTTTTTTCGTGACCAACGCGGATGCGAGGATCACACCAAATCTCAAATCCTGCTTCTTTTGCGTCCAGACAGAAACTTACATCTTCTCCACACATATCCTGTACTTCACCAGATTCAAAGACTTGCATCTTAGGAGCAAACCAAGGATATGGCAGACCTTCGTGTTCAAAAACACCATTCTTGATT
>Ga0098043_1000653_pt1 | contig 12298 bp, 16 predicted proteins | sample 9B_taG_FD_92581 | JGI IMG/M metagenome (GOLD analysis project Ga0098043, IMG submission 92581) | Marine viral communities from the Subarctic Pacific Ocean - 9B_ETSP_OMZ_AT15188_CsCl metaG | ecosystem: Environmental > Aquatic > Marine > Oceanic | place: Subarctic Pacific Ocean | collected 2015-01-10 | reverse complement strand
ATGCTAAATCATCCATTGCATTTTGATTTAATGGAATAGTAACAGTTTGGCCACTTGTTGTTGGTACAAATGATCCAGAATCTATATCATCATATGTTCTAAATGTCATACCTCGATCGGTAAGATCTCCTGTTCCATCAGTAATATTAACTGAGTCATAATCACCTGTATTAACTAATCCTGTTCTTTCTCCTGCAACTACTGAGACAGAACTTGTTGCATATGAGAAACTATCACTACCTAATTCAAGGTCTTGAGTGAATCCGGCTGAAACTAATGTGACTGATGCCTCTGTAATTTGTGAATTTGCTGGAAGAGTATCTGCAATAAGAAATGATAAAATATGACGCATTATAGTATATGAACGTGCTATACTTAAACTGACTTTAGTCTTTTCAGATCTAATTCCAATATTCATTGCTGTACCGCCTCCGCTCGATCCTTCTGTTCCACCACCTTCACCCGAGCCAGATCTACATGCAAGATAATTAGATTCATCTTGTTGCGAGACTGATTTACCTAATACCTGTACAGGATTCAAACTTTCTCCTATCGTAATTGTTGTTGGCATTATGTGATCTCCTTTTTTGGAACATAATAATTAGTATTATCATATGTATAAGTATAATCTATAGGAACAGTATCAATTGTTACAAGTTGATATTCTACATCTTCTATACCTAACATATTCCTAGAATCATTAATTTGATTATACCAACTTACTAAAGAACCAGTTTTTGTAAAATTAGATATTTCATTTTTAATTTTAGATCTTGCTGTATTTTTAAAACAATGTAATAATTTTGTTTTGTTTATAAATACACCATCATATTCAGATAAATTCATTTCATAAAAACTGCCTGTTATAATAGTTACATTTGATTTATTTTCTGACCATGTAATTGCATGTTCATATGCTTTTTGTTGATCAATTATTATAGTATGTGAATTAATTGAATGTGATTGAATAAAATTTGCTATTTGACACATTCCATAACCTATTTGTAATATGTTTCCTCCATTTTGACAAATATATGCTGCACTTGCAGAAAAGGCATTTGCTTCCCATGTGCCTTCTAATATTTTATCACTGCCACTTAAAATTACATTATCTCCTTGCCATAATGGTTCCCAGTCTCCTGATAATGGATTTGCCATGGCAGAACCTGTCCAATTACTTGATAATGATCTTTCTTGTTGACTATTCATATTATATTCCTATAACTTTACTTATATTGGCAGTTGCTATTCCTATAACTTCACTTATACCGGAAATGCCGGCGACTGTATTACCATATCCTGTTGAATATGTTACAGTAACAAACATATCAAATACTCTATGGCCTTGAGAACTTGGATTTATTATTACTTCTAAACCATCTAGATAACTTGCATCTAATGCGGTTGAGCCATCTTGTTGTGTAGTAAAATCAGAACTATCATAAGTAGTTTTAGTACCATCAAATCCACTTCCTCCTAGTGTAAAATTAGAATAAGCTTGTCCGGCACCATCTTGAAGAGTAACTACTACAGTTGCACCTGGTCTTCTATCTTGCATGGCTCGAAAACTAAATACAAATTTTTCAATTGTTGCACTACCTAATCCTGATGTATCATCAAATTCAAGTTTATAAAATGCTGAAGAATTAGATTGAAATGCAAATGTTAAATCATCATTATCATTAATGACAGCATGTATATTAGAACTAGGATTCATTCCTCCTTGTGAAAGTGTCGCATTTGGTCTTATTATTTGTGTTGGCATATGTTAACTCACTAATACCCAAGTATTGTCTGGATTAAAATATATTGTATCTGTTCCAAAATTCCATCCTACCACTCTTGCAACATGTCCAGATGTTGTAGCAGGAACATGAGATGCAGATCCTGGTGCTTGTAAATATAATGCACAACCATTTTCTCCTCCTGGATCATATCCTATATTTGCCATACCTCTCATTAACATACCATCATTTGTTGAATTTGTTCCTACTGCTAATGCTAATGAAGATGATGCATTGCCATTAGAACCTGAATGTGCTAATACCCAACCTGAACCTGTATGTGCATAAATTGCTCCGGCTAATGTTGTTACATTTCCAAATCTAAGTATATCTCCTTGCACATTTCCTGTTGCAGAAATTGATCCGGTATCATATAATAGATGACCAGCTTGTCCTGATAACGTTCCACTTGAACTTATATTACCAGTTGAACTTATATTACCAGATGCTGTTATATTTCCTTCTAATTTTATTGGATTTGCATTTTTACCTAATTGGATAGGTGTATTATTTTGAAAACCTACAGTAACTGTATCGCTATTATTTTCAATAAGTCGAACATCATTTAATCCTATAAAATGATCACCTATTATATTACCACTTGAACTTATATTACCTGAAGCTGTTATATGACTTTCAAATATTCCTTGATCACCTTCAACATCAGGTTTGTTTCTACCATCTTTTATCGGTTTTAAACTTCTTCCTAATTTTAAAGCTTGAATATTTGATTTTGTAAAAGGTTCACCTCCCATTCTAATAGTATCGCCATCAACATCTATTATAGATGCTGTTATATATGATATTGACATTGATGTGAATCCAGTTATATTACCTGAACCTTGAAGATTGCCTGTACTTGCACTAACAAATGTACTCCCATTTCCTACATATAATGCACTTGAACTCAAATATCCAGATGTTTCAATTCCTGTAGTTGTACCTGTTCCTTCAATAGTAGTTGTTATTATTCCACTTGCACTTACATTTCCTGATGCTGTTACATGAGTTGCAGTTAAATCACCATCTATTTGTAATTTTGAACTTGGAGAATCTGTTCCAATACCAACTTTATCAGTTCCAGCATTTAGATGAAACAACTGTTGGTCAGTATTACCTTCCATTCTAACATCTATGTCTACTCCTTCTTCATTAAAAGTTATTTCGTTTGCGCCACCTTGGGTAAAATCTAACATATTGACGCCACCAGCTTGGATATTTATATCGTCATCAGTAAAGTTTATAAAAGTATCAGGATCGCCATCACGGCTAATAAATTGTCCTATATTTAAATGATCAAATGAACCTGATACAGCGATTACATCACCACTTGCGCTTATATCACCTGCAACTGTTAATTCCATTTGGAATGCAGGAGGACCTGCTATACCAACTGTTCCACTTTTAACTTGTACTGTATCGTCACCATCAACCTTTAATGTGATTTTAGTATTAGTATCATCAAATTGAATATAAGTATCAGTATTTTCAATACCAGTAAAAGTTCCAACTTTTGAATCATCTTTTAAAATTATATTACTTGCACGCACATCACCACTTGCGCTTATATTACCTGTTACTGTTAATGCTTCTGGTGGATCTACCGTACCTCCTATTCCTATCTTTTGTGCATTACCTTGAGAAAAAAGATTTACACCGGCAGAAGACTCCATTTTAATATCTACATTATTTCCAGCTTCATTATAATGCATTGTATCGCCATCTAAAGCATTATATTTATGTCCTGAAGCATCTAATTCTATTTTATTATCTTCTTCAGCTGTAAATTGTATTGATGCATCTTTAAAAGTAAGTCCGCCACCTATTATATCACCACTTGCACTTATATCTCCTGAGGCTGTTAAGTGACCTGCTACATTAAATCCACCTACTGCACTTACTATTGGATTGTTAACTGTTGTATTTCTTAAAAAGTGATCTTCAGATAAATTATAGTTTGTATATATTCTTCCGTTAGCTCTTAATTGAGTAGCAGTTACATTTCCACTTGAACTTATATTACCTGATGCTGTTATATTTCCTGTGAATTGATGTCCATTACCATTAACAGTATATCTATCTGTTCCTCCGGTTCTTAAGACTAACTCATCAGTATTAAATGTAATAAAAGTATCAGAATCTCCAAGATGTTCAACTCTATCTGTTACACGAACTCTACCACTAGCAATTTCAGCACCGCCAATATAATTAGTGCCAGTTCCACTTGCACTTATGTTACCTGAGGCTGTTATGTGGCCACCTTCTACCCATAAACCTGAGTCTTCTAATTTTATATTATCTCCTACTGAATCATAGAGAACTCTTTGACTTGCTATAATTATACCAGTGTCGCTATTAAATAATCCACCATATAATTGACCACTTGAACTTATATCACCTGAGGCTGTTATATGAGTAAAAGATTCTAATTGTTTTACATCTTCTCCAGAACCAGAACCATAATAAAATAATCCATTGTCAATGTTAATTGCAACTTCACCTTGCGCTAATGCACTTGGTACGGCTGATCCTGTTCCTGTTTTTAATTGTATTACACTTGGCATGTTATTCCTACTTTTATATAAATATGTTAGTTATCAAAAGGTTCCTCCATTTATAATTCCTGTAATAGTACCGCTTGAACTTATATTACCCGAGGCTGTTATATGTCCCGTTGTATCCAAACTTGGAGAAGATATTACAACTGATTTTCCATCAATATGGGTTCCTGAATCATCATCACCAAAAGTGATGGCTCCGATCGCAAAATTATTTATGATATTTTGTTCAGCTCCTGTACTATCTATTGCTCTAAATAATTTATTAAAAGGTAAGATATATTCATTTGCAGTAATTGTTCCACTTGAGCTTATATTACCAGAGGCTGTTACATGTCTAACATTAATATCATTACCAGGAGTTAAAAAATCAGCTGTTTCAGCATGTGATGATGATAATTCAAATGTTATCTCATGAGATGCAGATATTGCATGAGATGCAGTTACATCAAGTGAAACAAGTGCACTTCCAGTACCATCTTGCAATTGACCATTATCAATTTGTACTACACGTTGATATGTGTCTTGTATATTTTGGCCGGTAAAATCTGCCATCACATAACCCTATTTTTTGTATAAACCTTTAAGAACTCCCTTAATAACTGATTTCTTATTTTCGTTAATTGGTTTATATTTTGTATACGTTGCAACTATTTTATTTAATCTGTTCTTTTTCAAATGTAAATTTTTCATATTGATGTTTTCACGTACTAATAATTTTAAAATATTGGTAACATGATCAACTTCTTTTCGAGTTATTTCCTGTTTTACATTTGAAACTTGAATTCGATTTTCTTTTATTACTTTTTTATTAGATTGAGATTTGACTTCAACTGTAACTGATTTACTTGCATTAACTTCAAATTCAGATTTCCATGGTGTAAAATATGTATCTTCTGCGATAACCTCTAGCCTCATATTACCTTTGCTACTCTCATCTATAAGTCCCTTTAATTTCCTAATCGGTATTGTACACTTACCATTAGATGATATTTTACCATTAAACATTAAACTATATTCTGAAGTTTCTACTACTAATCTTGCTTTTGATTTAGATAGACTAGTTCCTTCTATTTTAATGTCACATTCAAATAATTCTGATTTATCTGTAAATAATTTATACATTTATTTTCTCCGTCATTTTAAATGATATTTTTCTATATTTATTAAACTATTCAAATCATTTTTTTGTTTATTAGTCAAATTCTCATATGAAAACATATCATTTAATACATGCTTACGCTTTTCACACATACAATCTTTACCCATAAAAATGGATATTTTTTGAACTAGATTTTTTATACCGGTTGCAGTTGTAAATCTTTCAACAGTATCTCCTAAACCTTTATCACCTTTCAATATTCTATGTCTTATCCAACTCATATTTTTATATTTTCTACTGTCAAATCAACATTTAATACTTCTTTAATAACAAGCGTAATATCATCAGCCGATATTTTAATGTCATCTTTAATAGTTTTTTGACCTGAATAAGTTTCTATTCCTTTAACTTTGCAAACTAAACGAATAAATCTTTTTTTCTTTTCTGGTTCAAGTTGTTCTACTGCTTCTGAAACACCGACACCTGATTCAATTGCTTCTACAATTTCAAGGACCAAGTTCCATATATGGGGATTATCATTCCATTTAAAGTTTGCCTCACCCCATGTTATTTTAGTAGCCATTTAATATAAATATACTAATTAATGATAACCATTTAATAATTCTAACAAATCATCTATAGCATCATGCCTATGCGAGTCATTTAATACTGTTTTGTAAACATATTTTGAATTTGTTAATTTTGCCATATCATGATACGCTGAATAATTTTTATCTTTTAAATCTATTTGATATGAATCTCCACAAAACAACATTTTGCTATCTTTACCTAATCTACCAATTGCCATAGCTAATTGTGACCTTGTTAAGTTTTGAAATTCATCTACAATTACAATTGCATTATCAAAAGTTCTTCCTCTAAAATGTGCTAATGAAACTAATTCAATTTGTTCAGACTTTTCCATTTTTTCTAATAATTCTGGTTTATTATAAACTTTTCTCATATTAGATCTAATAGGAACTAACCATGGTTCCATTTTTTCTCTTTCTGATCCCGGTAAGAATCCATTATCCTCTGTAGAAATAGTTGGTCTTGTTATAATAATTTTATTGTATTGTCTTTTAAAAAATTGATCTAATGCAACTTGTACTGCTAATAATGTTTTACCACTACCTGCTTTTCCTACTATAAAATTATATGGATGTTTTAATATTTGTGTTTTTGCTTTTTTTTGTTCATCTGATAATGAAAGTGAAAACCTAACAGCCCCTTTTGGCGGGCTCTTTACCATATTGTCTTTTACTGCCATACACGTGACTCCTTTATTTAATATAAATATAAAGCCATAAAAAAAGGGAGACCTAAGTCTCCCCTTAATTATTTATTCAATAATTTATTAATTTAAATTAATTAATTATTAAACAGTATCCAAACCATCTACATGTACTTTACCATAGAATTCTGGTCTTACCATTTTCTTAGCATATCTAGTCATCACACCTTTACGCGGAGTAAAGTTAGATGGATCATATACTAATGGAGTCATGATAAGTGGAATATATGGAGCATAAACAGCACCTGTTTCAAGGAACTGAGCACCTCTATATCCCATTAATATAGTATTTTCAGTCATATAAGGATTCTTATAAACCTGGAATCTATTATTAATAGCACCTACTTTTTGTACACCCATTGCAAATTGCATTTGATCACCATCTGTATCAGCAGCATATCCTGGAATAGATTCTAGAATAGTTGCTACAGTTGGAGAACATACTAGGAAGTTCGCTCCACCTCTTAATGTTAATTGGTGAATCTTGTTCGAAACTTTTTGTATTTTAGTACCTAAAGTTTGGAACCATGTTCCTTGGTTGTATGCTTGAGCAGTTGCATTTGATTGAACAAATGCATTTGTTCCGCCATCAAATTCAAAACCAATTTTTGCAGACCATCTTTCAGTTGTCTGAGCATTTTGGATTAACATGTCTAATATTTCTAAATCAATTTCTTGCGAAACATATTCAGATAACATAGAAGTCAATTCAGCCTCAGCATCAATTGAATGATATGCATTTAAGTCTTGAGCAAATTCTGGAGACCAAATAGCTTTTAACTTTCTAGTCTTAGCAACAATTGCTTCATTTCTTAATTGTAAATTAATTTCTGGAATATCTAATATTGATGAATCAGTTAAGTTACCACCTGTAGTATCTTCAAAGTCGCCTCTAGTAGTTGCACCAGGAGCTTTATGATAAACAACAGTTACATCATCTTTAGTTTTATCAGTAAGTATATCTGGTGTTGCATCTACTTCAACTAAGAATAGTACTGCTTCATCAGTAAAGTCACCAGTTGGAGTTGCAACTCTTGTAAATTCAGGTATAACACCGTTAATACCAGAACCAGATATATTAAATGCTCTTGCACCATTAAGGTCAGCATTTGTTGTACCTGCAGTTCCATCTTTATCCAATTCATGAGTAGCTACTGCAACAACTTGATAATTTTTTGAGCCATTAACAGCTGATGCTGAAAATTCTGCATTAAAGTTTGTAAACTTATCAAATTGTGGTCCAGTTAACTTAGTTAATTGATTAGTAAATACACCAGTAAATGGATCAAATGAACCAGACATCATATCGCCATCACCTTGATCTAATACTTTACTAACATCGTTAACAGAATAACCAAATCTACCTGGGCCATAAAGACCTTCAGTAGCAGCTGTTCCAGAACCTACACTAGTTCCACTTGCGCCATCATTTGTAACACCAAATACAGAATCAGCTTGAGATGTAACAGCTTGACCTGTTAAGAAGTCATTACCTGTTGCACCATTTGCAAATCCTGTAGTTCCTTGAGCTGTACCATATTTAAAGTCTAGATAAAATACTAGACCAGATGGTAAGTTCATTGGTTGTACAGAAACAAAATCTTTAGCAGCTATTTCAGCAAATATACGTCTTACTAATGGTAAAGCTACACCTGACCATTCCTCATTTCCTGTTCCACCTACTGAAGAGTTTTCTGTTACCAATTGCTTGGCTTGGTTCTCTAAAAGAACTGCCATGCTTTTTCTTTCAACCTCATTGTCCATTCCTTCCAAAAGACCTGTTCTTTCCCACTTCTTTTCTAATTGAAGTGCAACAGCATTTTGGTTGGCTTGAGCATCATGAGGTAATAATGAATTAATATTCATGAGATTTTCTCCTCTTTTTTAATTTTAAAGATTAGCTAACTTTTTCCATCTAGCTGCCAATTGATTACCTTCAGAAATTACTTCCTTTTTAGGTGCAGTTGACTTACTAGGCTTTGAAGCATAGCTTTCTTTGATTGTTCTTTTTGTTTTTTGACCATTCATAACAAATGACTCAGATAATGTAGCAAATACTAATTTAACTTCCCTCAATGATTGAGCTCTGTCAAAGTTTTCAATTACTTTCATTTTTTGAGATTCATTTAATGAATGATTTCTAAACAATTTATTTGAGAATAATAATTTTGCATTAAGAAGATTAACTTCGTTAATTTTAGATTTCAAGAATCGGATAACATTATAAGCTTCTTCTAGATCTTTAGAAGCAGCTCCGTCATCTACACCTGCAGTGTAATTTTCATTCTTTTCATCATCTTCGCCTTCGTCCATTTTATCTTCATCTTCACCTTCTCTTAAAGCTTTGATAATTTCATCTAAATCGACGTCTTCGTCAACATCATCTTTGTCTTCTGTTTCAGCAACTAGCTTACCCTTTCCAGGATCATCTTCGTCGCCTGAATCAGCAACATCAACTTTGTTGTCACCTTTTCCTATATCAGATGAATCAGAAGCTTCTTCTACTTCTTCTTTATCTTCCATATCTTCGTCCATTTCTTTATCATCACCTTCAAGCTCTCTTAAAATAGCTTCTAGTTCAAGATCTTCATCCATTCCATCTTCTTCATGCTCGCCTTCTTCCATACTGTCGTCTTCATGTTCGCCTTCATCAACAGGCGCGCCTGCTGCAGCATCCATTCCGTCGCCATTAGTTTCTGCTGGCTCTTCATGTTCTCCCTCATCCATTGCCGGTTCTTCAACTGGCATGTCATCTCCCATATCATCTTCTGATAATTTAGCAGATAACATTGATTGGATTCTTGGAGTAAAAGCTTCTTCTAATGCAATTTTTGCGTTAGCAAGTGCTGTTTCTCTTACCGCTTTCGCGTCAGCAATTGCCTCTTTAAGCAAATCTGTTTTTGCCATATTTTTTCTCCTCTTATTTAATTTGGAAATAAGGTTATTCAGAACCTTAATAGAATTGAGTATTTAAACTCGTTAGTAAATTAATTGAGTGACAGTATATTAGAATACTGTATCGTTAACAATTATATATATTGTACGATCATGTTAAACAACCAAAATTCTTAAGAAAAAAATAATTTATGAACTGAGAAGTTCTTTTGAGGCCTGTTGTTGAAAATAACGTGCTCTATCTTTTTGTTGTCTTTGTATATCCTTTTTTGATGTAAATTGTTGCAATTCTTTTAATTTTATTAATTTACCAGATGACTTTACTTCTTTTTTTAATTTTTTTAAAGCAAATTCAACATCTCCGTCAGGATATCTTTTTGTTTTTACAACTTTAACTCCTACTCCTGGAGTAATACTTTCATGATGTTTTTGATTTTTATTCATATAACTTATTTTAATTAATATTAATATAAAGAATATTTTTCAATTATCCTAATTATACTCTCAAAAAGCTTTTGCAGCTACTTTATCAATCCTCTTTTTAACCCATCTTTTACCTCTACAGAATAATCCACACCATCCTTCTAATAATGTTGGATCTGTGCGTTCAGCTATAAATTCTATTAATGATTCTGGTATTGCAACTTTATATTTCACCTGTAATCGCTCCGGTGTCTAAACCAATTGGTTGATCTTCTGATAATGCTTCATTTATTTTATAATATCTATTTAATACAGTACCCATATCTTCATATGCAGATTCTAGCCTTTGTTGTAATCCATTCATTTCGCCAGCTGTTTTTTCAAATACTTTCATTGCTTCATTCATTTGTTTCATATGACGAGATACTGTAACATTATCAAACCAATGTTCTGATTCTTTCATTGTTACTTTTTCGGCCTGTTCCATAACGCTTTTTAATGTTGTAGTAACTTCTTGTAGTTTAGCATTAGAATATACCATCTCTCCTAACTTATGAAAATTAGCAACTGCTTCTAAAAAAGACTTTTTGTCTTCTTTTGTCATTTCCGGTCTTTCTGTTTCACCTAAATATTTTTCATTTAAAATATGTTTTGATAATTGTTGTTCAAATTTATTCATTAAAATTCTCCCTTTCTTTCTAATCTATCTAACATTTTTGATAAATTTTCTAATTGCCTTTCCGCGCCTATTATATACCTTGAAGCTTGATTTCTTGCTTGACCGGCAGATACTGATCCCATTGCTGCTGGATCATCTGCTATTGTTTCTAAGTTTGTTGAAAGTTCTTGTTCAAATTCCATTAAAGTAGTTGACAAAGAATCAACTTGTCCTTTAAAATAATTATAATCAAAACCTTCTTCTTGTTCTTTTAAAGGTTTTTGAAATGCTGATGCTATACCTGCTAATCTAATCATTATTTAATCTCCAATGCTCTTTCACCTGGGCTTTTTGGTAAGCTTCTATCTCCCTCTCCTCCAAATTTATCTTGAGGCTTTCCTAGTGGTGGTGCAGGTCCTAATTGGCTTGGTACAAATCCAACACCTTTATTATCGCCTCCGTCAAACCCAAGTAAATCTTCTGCCTGTTTTCCAGTACCTTTTTGATTTCTTTTATTAACAGGACCAAAATTTGATAGTTTATCTTCTAGTGCCATAATTAAAACTCCGTTATTATATCAGTTATTATTTTTTCTATATTGCTAAATTTATTAGTAGCAATACCTCCTTTTGATTCATTTACTGGAGAAAGGAATGCTCCATGAGTTGATGGATTTGATACAAAGTCAAATGCAATTAATTCAAAATCAGGTTGAACTTCTAATGCAGTTTCGTTTTCACTCATTACTTCTTTTACTGAACCCATACCTCTAGATGAAATACCTAATTTAATTCCTGATTTAAATAATTCTTTTAATATATTTCCAGCTGGTGTACTTAATACTTCTACAGTACCCATTAAATCATCACCTTGCCAACCCATATCTAATACATTATGAGATACATTATTTAAATTAACTACAGATGAATCTGGGTGATCTAATTCTCCTAATGCACGTCTTTCTTTAATAAATGAAGAAGCATATTTGTTTGCCTCTCTCATTAATGTTTCTTTTGGATAAACACGACCGTTATGATTTTTTGCTTCAGCTCTTTGTAATACTCCCTTAACAACAAGTTTACCATTATTTTGTTTTAACGATTCATTTATTGCTTGAGGTGATACTTCAAATACTGCGTAATCTACTAATAATTGTTTATCCATTTTTTATCCCTTATTATATAATCCTGCATTTAAAAATGCTTCATGTGCTTCATATCGCTTTCTTTCATTAGCATATTTTCTTTTTTGTTCAGCTAAAGTTAAATCTTTATTTTCTTTAGCCTTTACAAATTGTTGCCAGGATCGATTTAATATCATTGTGATAGCTCCTTTAAGCGGTGAGCAACTCTTAACATTCTTTCATTAATTTTTCTAAACCTATTACCGGTTGTTTTCCAAAAATGTCCAGACTGGACTCCCGTTTCTGTTTTTAATCGTAAATTATTATTTACAATTTTTTCTATTTCACCTAACATTTTGTTAACTTGCATTATACCTCGGTTAACTTTTTGTTGTGGTGTTGATGTTGGATCTTGTTTATATTCTCTATATGATACTTCATGTAATGATTTCATCATTTTT
>Ga0098043_1000650_pt1 | contig 12320 bp, 14 predicted proteins | sample 9B_taG_FD_92581 | JGI IMG/M metagenome (GOLD analysis project Ga0098043, IMG submission 92581) | Marine viral communities from the Subarctic Pacific Ocean - 9B_ETSP_OMZ_AT15188_CsCl metaG | ecosystem: Environmental > Aquatic > Marine > Oceanic | place: Subarctic Pacific Ocean | collected 2015-01-10 | reverse complement strand
GCTCCATCTATTAATTTATTTCCTACTGAATCTATAACAACATCTAATTCAAAATTCATACCTCTAGTATACTCGTATGGATTAACCATATCAAGAGTTTTAGCAAAAATTTCTACTTCTTGTTTTTCTTCACGAATTATTCCCTTATTTTTAAGAATTTGTACTGCATCCTTAAAACTATTTATATTAGTTACAAAGGGTAAATTTTGGTCTCGACGAACTTCATACAAGAACTTCTGTTCTGTGATTTCGCCAGCTTTCAGTTTTTTGTATAAGTCTGTTGTTGTCATGTATATAAATATTTATCGTCCTTGGCCTCTATATTTTTTTGTATAGTTTTTACTATTTTTTAATTTTGATGTTTTGCATTTAGCATGAACTCCCGGTCTTTTTTTTTTAGTTTTTTCTCTAAAAGCGAAAGTACTAATTGATCTTCTTGCTGCGGCCATTTACTCTGTTAATCCTTTTATTCTATTATTTAATTCTTGTAACTTTTCAGATATAGTGTTAATAGCATTACGAGTTCTTTTAAGATATGACATACCTTCATTACTACCCTTTAATTCGGATTTCATTCTTTCAGTATGTCCTACTACCTTAACTATTTCATCTATTTTTCTTCTAATTTCTCTAACAGCTCTATGTATTTGTTCTGTAGGAGTTCTTAATTTTGTTTCAGTTTTGAATTGACTGTAACGTGCTTCATTTAATTGAGATTCTTTAAAAATAGTAACACCACCACCCATATTAGGTTTAGCTAAATATCCATTTGCTTTAGCCCTTTTAATGATACGTTCTTTAGTATCATCGGGTAAAGGCATAGAAATAATAGCATTTCCATTTTCAATTTTATAAGGAATACCACCTGCCACTTTATCAATATTTTCCTTAGTAACAGGTTCATAAGCTGAGCCAAATGGAGCAGATTTTCCTTTATGTTTAGCCTGTGATTTAGGATCTATATTTTCAGCAGTTTGAAATCTTTTATATTCATCGGGATAATTTTTTCTAATATGAGTTCTATATCTATTAAACTCAGCTTTAATTTTACCAGCTATATCATCTACAATTTCATCATCAGTTTTTCTATCCAAAACCGCTATTGCTTTTCTTAATTCATCAAATTCTTTATATACTGAATCAAAAGCAGGAACGGATTCTACATCCCAAGAAAGTCCACCTGTTTCAGGATCTACATCTGTTACAGTATATTTTATTCCTTTTGAAATATCCGTATCTCCTACTTTCCATTTACCACCAGCATATTTAGCTAACTCTAATACAGAAGCGGCATCCTGAGTATCCATGTCGTATCCCGTATTATCACCAGCCCATGCTTGGCTATCAGTAAAATCAGTAATGGGATTAAATTTTAATTCCTCCATAGCATCTTCAAAAATCTGTTTATAATCCATAAATTTAGATTTTCTATTAGGAACAGAAGGATTAGGTTTAGTAAAAGGTTCCCCTATTTCTTCTTTGCGTTTTTTAAAAGCTTTGGGGGTGGCATATTGAGCTCCAACACCAGCTGCAAAGGAAGCACCAGTACCAGTGGTGCTCATTTCTTTTTTTAATCCTTTTATTTTTAACTTCATACTATTTCTATTTCATTTGAAAGTTCAAGATACTGTAGTAGCGCAACTAGGTGATCATCTTTTAACTTTCTAGATTCTAGAATAGGATCAATTAAATTTATAACTTCTTGGATTTTTATTTTTAGTGCCGGCTCCTCTATCTTATCTACGTTTTCTTTCAGCCTAGTAGATATACTCTTAAACTTAGAATTCAAAAATTCTTTAAGTTTGGGAGCATCTGTAGCACTATTTATATATTCTTTTAATACTTCTTTTTGATCCTGGGAAAGACCATCAAATTTAGTATTATATTTTTCTAACATTATCTTATATGTAAGCGCACGTGTACCTTTATCCAAAGACATTAATTCCTCAACTAATGGAGATAAAGACATTTTGGAATCAGGTGTAGAAGTAATATGTTCTAATATAGTAATTTTAGAAGTAATAATAGATTCGGGGTTTGCAAATCCTTTATTATTTACTGATTCAAATAGTATATAAGTTGATGCTAATAATTTATAATTTTTAATTTTAGCTTGAAAAAAATCATTTAAATCAAAACTATTTTTAATTTCTTTAATTAAATTATATTTTTCTTTAGCAAGTTTATCCCTATCTAATTTTTTAGATAAATCTAAAACAGTGGAAAGAACAGAATCCGCCTTACTTTCAGATAAAGCTATTGAATTATTAACCGTTTGATATAATTTATTTTCATCCGCTAATGAAGTTTTAGTAAAATATTTTTTTACTAATGAAGCGGCTTTAGAGTTACCACTAGAAAGTGTATCAGCAGTAATTTTTCTTACTAGTAATTCAAAAAGAATACCAGTATTCTTGTATTTATTATGTTTTATTTTCATAAGTAGTGCGCTACTAATTATAAATATTAGACCTATTTAACTTCCTCACGAATTTGATCCTCATCCAAGAGTTTTTCACCCTCATATAATGATACTTTTTGTTTGGGAAACATATTTTTTAAACTTTTTTGATTTTTAGCATATATTGCTTTAGTATTTATATTTTCTAAAGCTAAGGGTGAACCACCTTTATAATTAGGTAAACCCGGTTTATCTTCACCACCTAAGTTTGATTTCATTCTAGCTTGTCCAAGAGTATCCTTGCCTAAATTAGCATCTTGTGTTCCATAATTAGATGCTTTTTCTTTAGGACGACCTAAATCATCAAGAGCTTGTGAAGGAAATTCGGGATCATCTACACTATATCCTTTAGGTACTCCCTTACTTCCTGGGTATCTTCCTGCTCCATATAAGGATGCTAGGGCATGTGGTGTACCGTACGCTTCGCCGGATTCTGCTGGGTCATTTCCTTCTCCGGATATTTGTTCTCTACGAAACTGTCGTTTTTGATCTTCAATAATTAAATCTCTATATTCCTGATATTGATCTTCACTAAAGTGGAAAATATTATCATAAATCCAATCAGTAGGAACTAATTTAGTTTCTATCATTTGGGCTGCTAAATCTACTTTCTCCTTCATTAATGCTATTCTTTCTTGATCGTAAATGATAGAAGGAGTAGTCAATGAAAGTTCAAAATTAGTTAAAGCAGACCCATCATAACCTTGTGCATATAAATGAACTAATGCAATTTTAGTTAATTCGGAAACTAATATTTTTTGTATACGTTCTACTGTTCTGGCAAATCTTATGTCCTCAGCAGCTAACGTAGCTTTACCCTCTAAATCACCCTCATAACCTAAATAAGCTTTAGGAACTTTAAGTGCTGCAAATAATTTATCTCTTAAATAAGTTACATCTTCTATAGCAGCATAGTCTAGTCCTTTTGTAGTTTCTATTCTAGTTGTTGCATCTCCACCCCTTACAGGAATATAAAAATCCTCTAAGATATTTTGCATATTAAACTTTAAATTATATTCACCAGAATTAGGATCAATGTAGGGTGTTTTTTTCATTTTATTGATCATTCTTTGCATGTATGTTTCCACTTCATTAGGTGGAATATTTCCTACATTTACAAAGAAAGTACGTTTTTCGGGTGCCCTTACTATACGATGGATTAACATTGCATCCTCCATTAATGTAACCTGTTTCCAAACTTTTCTACCTGGTTCCAAATATGATCTACCATAAGGTAAATAGTTAAAATCCGAAAGTAATCTAAAATGAGCCATTTCATAGTTATCAAAAACTACTTCATCACCCGTGTTTACACCCATTCCCGGTGATACTTGTTGAAATCCTAATGGATTTTCTGATACCGAATAACTAGGATCATATTTAAATTTTACATCGGATGGGTTTTGTGGATCTCCACCTTCCATTCTTAAAATAGTATAAGAAGAAAAAGGTACAACATTATATACACCAAATTTTTCCGATATTTCTAATTTTAAATAAAAATCTCCGTACTTTAACATATTACGGGTCCAAGACCATAGATTAAATTCTATATTTAAAACATCATAAAATAAATTATATAATATTTTTTGTACAGTTTCATCAGCAGATCTAATTTGTAGTACCTCACCCATATCATTTCTAAGGGTGGATTCATCTGAGACTATATCTAGTGAAGAAGCTACAATAGAATCTGTATCCATTGCTTCATAGTCTGTATATAATTGAATTCTAGTAGATGGGAAATTAGTTTGCTGCATTGTATTATAATTCAGCCCACCTGTAGTGCTATACAATTTATTAAATCTATCGTATAGAGAATTTGTTTGTAATTGTCCTAAAGATTGTATTTGGTTAGAATCAATCACTTTTAATTGATTACCTCCTACATTTCTAATGACTACATCAGTAGAGAATAATCTTCTTAATCTACCAAATAATGAAGTATCTGCCATTTTTAATTATATATTATATAAATATTGATTAATCCAATAACCAGGATATATCTTCTTTATCCCCATATGGATTTTCCATTTCATAGGGATTTTTAATTTGTCCACCTCCACTATATATAGTAGGAGCTTGATGATGAGATGAATGTATTCCACCTAGTGCAGCACGAGCCATATCTAGTCCCTGTTGCCTAAAATGTAATGCTGTATCTCTTAAAAACATAGATATACCAAATGCCATAGTTAAATCATCGTTATATCCTGATAGTGCTTGTGCTTTACCATTTTTCCAAATAAATGTTCTTAATTCCTCTAACAATCGTTTAGAACGAATAGTTACAGATTTTTCGTGAAGATACGAAACTAATTTGGAGACTACAAGTGGTCTTGTCTTTAAGGATGTAGTAAATCCAGGAACCATACCTTGTCCATTTTCATACCTATTAAGATACTGATCAGCATTAGTCATAGAAACATCCATTTTGGGTGAATAATATAGATTTCTATACCCTCTATCTATTAATTGTTGTATTACTGCCCAACCTATATTTGCATTTTCTACTACTAATAAAGCATCATTATATTCAGTGGCTACTGCAAATAGTAAATTTCCATAATCTTTAGTTTGTACCTGTGCTTTAAATTCCGCTACTTGTGTAGCTTCTTCTATATCAAATACATGAAATGCAGAAAAATCATTTCCATCACCTCTTGCTACATCCGCTACTACCATATAGTCTCTAGAATAATCAGGGATTTGCCAAACCCAATAATTACCATCTACACCTCTACGTTCTACAGGATCCTGTATGTGTGTTTTTTCAAAGAAATTTAAAATATCTGGTTCTACTACCGTATCACCGGAAGTACTAAAATCACAATCACATTCTTGTGCCGCCATTCTAGGCCCTAAAACTATGTCCTGTTCTTCTCTCCAAGATTCATTACGTTCTGGGTGAACTGTCCATGGTAATCTAATTGGTAAAAATGTGTTTTCCCTAGCTTCTGCTTTTGTCCAGGTTGAATGAAACCAATTACCAGTACCATAAGGAGTGCTTAAAGCTATACAACCACCACCCGTAGCCAGTGTTTGTTGAGCCGAAGCGAATATTTCTTCAATTCCATCAATAAAAGCCGCCTCATCTATTAATAATAATGAAACTGCTTCTGATCTACCTGCATCCGAACTAGCAGCTACTGCCTTTATTTGTGAACCATTTGCTAATCTAAGTGATAATTTATTATGTTCAACTGTTTTTATTTGCAACCATTGGGGTAATTGGTCATAAGCAAATCGTACTTTTGTAACCATATTTTTAGCAGTTTCCTGTTTGGTGGCAATACAAAGTACATTTTTATCTTTATGGAATAACATCATCCATAAAGAATAGGCCGAACATAAAGTAGAAATTCCTAATTGGCGGGATTTGTTTATTATAACATAATCCTCATTATTCATATGAAGTAGAACCTTTTCCTGAAAAGGATATAAATTAAACTTAATTCTACCCCTTTTAGGGTGTTGAATAGTATAGTATTTTTTCATAAAATACACTGGATCTTTAGCGCATTTTATAAATTCACTTTTAATTATATCTTTTAGATTCTCGGCCACTTTAGTTTATCAGGACGGCCGCTCCTACTGCTACAATAAGACCAGCTCCACCCATTAATTTAGTTTTTAATTTAGATTTCTTAAGTTCAGATTGTAATTTTTTACTTAACTGTTCTTGAGTATTAAATTGTTGGTCTTTTTTATCTATTATAGATTGATAGTTTTCTACTTGTGTTTTTAAATTAGCTACTAACTCACCTTGTGATAAAAGTTTATTGTTAGTTTCAGTTAAAATAGTTTGCATAACCTGCATTTCGCTAGAAAGACCATCAAATTGGATTAGGTCTTTAATAACTAAACGCGCTATTGGTTTAGTTAATTGAATCTGAGTGCTGTCTATAGCGTTTTGCGAAAAACTGTTCCAACTCATCATCACCGAAAAGATCAACAGCATTAAGTTGTTGTATAGTTTCTTTTTTGATAACATAAATTTTTGTGTTTAATTGTTTGATTTTTTTATCCGATTGCTCTATCTCCAATTCCAGAGAATCCGCTTCATTTTCTAGGAAAGTATTTTTTTGGTGGAGTGAATCAACTTTTTTCTCCAAAGCATTAATTTTAGCATCATATACTGATGTATCTACTTCATTTCCTCCAAAAATATAAAATAGTAACCCAAAAATTACTATTATGGTAACTATATTTAATATATTAGATTTTGACACCTTTTAATTTTTCATATTTTTTCTTAGCAGCCTGAAATTCAGGAGTAAGTTTTTTTAACATTCGTAATGCTGTTTTTTTATTTTCTTCTGCTTCAGATGTTTTATAAAGCTCAAGATGAGTTTTCATTTGATCTTGAATTCGTTGAAAATCCCTAATTATTTTATCCTGCTTGCTAGCTTTTGCTTGTACCTTCTTATCAACTGTAGCACTGCTTTCATCACCTGGAATTTCTAATTCAATTTCATCTAAACTTTCGGATTTTGCTATTTTTTGAATTTGGTTATCAAGATCATAGACTTTATCACTAAACATTTCTCCAGCATTAGAATGTTTTTTTATTAAAGCATCCCTTTGTTTAATTAAACTAGCCATTTTTTCAGCCTTATCTTCCTGTTCAGGAAAAATAATAGCCATTTCACTAACTTTATTAGCAGCTGAATCGTATTCCTCCTTATATAATTTATTATTTTTCCATTTACGGACACTAAAATTATCTTGCATGATTTAAGTTTATTATAAATATTTAAAGACCAACTAAATCTAATATCTGCTCTATACGCTCATTAGTAGTACCCTTAATAACATGTACATTTTTACATCTATGACCATAAGTATTCATAGCTTTAATCACAGCTCCATCAACAAGTTCTCTATATTTTAAATCAGTTTCTCTAATTCCATTATCTTCCATAGTAGTACCTATAGGATCTATATAAAATATGTAATCATAATCACCTACAAATACTCTAGCATAATCTTCAAAATATTCTTTATCTTTAAAATCAATAGTCTTAGCTAAATTAGTAAATGCTATAACATCTAATACAGTTCTATCCATTATTATATTTTCCTTCATTAATTCAGCTACACGCTCTGCTAAAAATATAGTTTGACCTTTTAATGTAGAATCAGTATTCAAGGGAATACCTAAATCCATTAAATATTTACTACGTTCTGTAGCAAATTCATAACCTTTAAATTGTTCTAATTTTTTTAGTTCATTTACTAATGTAGTTTTACCTACACTCATTGTACCACATAAACCTATTTTCATATATTATTTATTTTAATAACCAACTACTTGATTGAATTTTATCACCTAATCCTTCTATTAAAGATATACCCAATTCTTGACATATCCTAGCCTCTGGTATAGAATCGTTATTTTGATCACCACCATTTGCAAAGGATATTTGCCATTTAGGATCCTTAGCTATTGCTTTAACATTAAGGGCTCTTAGAGTTTCACTTACTGTTCTATCTTTATCAATAGCTACCATGGCAAAATCTACCATTTTAAGATTACTTACTATTAATAATCTTTCATCTTCTAATTGAAATTCTTTTGAACCTTTTAATTCACGTTGAAGATCACTGTTAACTATAACCCACAACTCGTCACCTTGAGCTTTCGCTTTCGCGAAAAGCTCTAAGTGACCTTTATGTATAGGGTTAAAATAACCAGAAACTATTATAGCTTTATTCATTTAGAATCTGGATTGAACTTGAGGATTTTTATCTGGTGGAACACCATTTCTATCTCTTCTTAATTCCATCCATTCATCTCTGCTTTTCAAAAAGCCATATAAATAAAATTCGGGTTTTTTCTTAAAACTTCTAGGGTATCTAATGGCTGGGCCATTCCAATTATGGAGTTTATTATCAAAAAATGTGATAGTAACACCATCGGGGGTTGTGATTGATCTTGTACGCCAATCATCTTTTACTTTAGGGTATCTCATAGACATATAATATAACATTTAAAATTAACACATAAATATACGAAAGATATTTTGGGTATCCAACTATTTTTTGCGAGATGTTTTACCTTTTAGATAAGCATTTTCTTCTTCTAAAAATTCAATTTTAACTTTTAAACCGGAAACTTCGGATGATAAACTAGTAATAGTCTCCCTCATTTCATCTTTTTCCTCAGAGGATTCTATTAATAAACATTCTAACTTAGCAACTCTAGCTTGTAAGTCTTGAATAAAATTTTCGTTTGCTTGTTGTGGGTTACCCTCTTTATCGGATTTTAATCTTATTTTAGTTTCATAAAATCTCCATGCTCCAACACTACCAAGTGCCGAAATTAAAGCTATAAGTAAATGGATAATGTTTTCTTCCATATTGAGGTATGTAAATAAATATTAGTCAAATTTCTCATTTTTAAACTGACTTAAAACCTCATGGCGTAAATCTAGAAATAATTTAATTTCTTCAATTTTATCCTTTTTAAAAAAATCCATTTCATTATAATTAAATAAGAAATGCAAATTTATAGCATCCAATAATTCCTCTAATTCCCTATTAGATAAGGCTTTCGGCAACGAAGATTCCTTGGGCCCCGCTGACAGTAATTCCTCTAGCTGAGAGGGCATCTCCGACGAAATGGATATTTTCATATTTGGTTAAACTTAAGTTATTATAATTAACTAATGGTTCTGGTGATAAATATTTAACCTCTGGTATATAAATGCCCCAATCGTGTTTTAAAGTTGGGAATACCTTTTTCATATCATTAATAAAATTATCTATATATTCAAAATATCCTCCAAATTGTTTTCGTACTATAAATAATTCCTCACTATTAATAGAAACAGCAGATACATCTATACCTTCAGATGTTGTTGATGGTCTACGAGACGGGCTATAATATAAACCTGTACCATCTCTATTTACAGATTGTACCACATTTCTTGACCATACAAAAGGTTCTTTTATACCTTGTATTTCCATTAAAATACCAAAGTTAGTCATATCATTTCTAAATGCCTCATCTTTTTTAGCGTGACCATTATAACTGTGATCACCATAAGTTTCCTCTACTGCAACATAAGCGGCATTATTGTTAGTACAAAATGACCTTAATGATACACCTTTATCTTCAAATTTTCTATATAATTTAAAGTCATAAGATACATCAATTAACTTTTGAAAGTGTTTTTGTGGTGCCTCAAATCTAACACCTATTTGAACTGATTTAGCTTCTGTAGGCAAATCATATTTTTCAGCTAATTGTTTTCCAAAATCAATACCTGATTTACCCACACCAAATATAAGTTTATCAAATTTTTTAGTTTTATTAGTATATCTAGGACAGGTAAATGTAAGTTCCTGTTTATCAAAATCTATATCAGATACTTTAGTTTCCCATCTAAATACTACACCATTATTGACTAAAAAATCATACCAATTTTTACCTATTTCATGTAAATAATCAGTGCCTACGTGCCAAACTGGAAATAAACGCAGACCAAAGTATGGTTTAATAAAATCTGGTTCGGCCACTGGATTAGAGCATTGTACTGCTTCCGGTTTAGGGTGAAAACGTTTAAAATTTTCAATTACCTGATCCATCAATTCCATTGCCTTATCATCACCAGTATATTTTGATAATTGACCACCAATGGAAGTATGGTAGGTTAATTTACCATCGGACCAACCACCTGCTCCTAAAAAACCTTCCATTACTTCAGAATATTTTCTTTCATATGGGTTTTTTCCCATATCCATTATGGTAATTTTACCTTTAAAGTTGTTATCAATTAATTTAGTTGCAGCATTTACATTTGCTACTCCTGCTCCAATTAATACTATATTCATTTGCTACAGTTTTATATGTTAATATACGAAAAAAAAGCTGTGGCTCCAATAAATTGGGCCACAGCTCCTATATTTTGTTAAAATCGACTGGCTATGAATCAGTCTATAAGTTTTTTATTTATTAATCCTCTTTATCAATTGCTTTCATGTATTCGGGTGAAAAATAAATATCTGCTCTAATAGTTTCTCCATCACCTTCTAAAGAAAATTTAACTGGGTATGAAAATATACCTTCTTTTGGATCTTGTTTTAAGTCATAAGTTTTATTTTTTACAAGATAATCCTTCATTATTTTATATTCTCTAGCATAATCATCGTCCTCAAATGAATCCGGGATTAATATAAAATTATCAACTTTACTTCCCGGTTCTGGACCATCTTCCAAATCATCAAAATCATAATAATAATTACCTTCAGACCATCTTACTACCTGATCACCAAATATATCATCTATATCTTGTTCTTGTTCTTTTAATAGGCGACCTTCTGCTAGATATTTTTTAAAGTTAAAGTTTTCCATTTTATTTTATTTATTATAAATATACATTTTTAATTAAACCTATCATAGGCTAATCTAATATTATTACCTTTTAAATTTCCATCCCTTAAAACAGAACTTTGAGTTTGTAATAAAGCTCTTAAACCTCTATTTGATCTTCTAGTTTTATCATGTCTAATATTCAATACAGGAAGTGCTTGGTCTTTTTCTACATCATCTAAATCTTCATATATTTTAGAAGCACTAATTACAATAGTATTACCTTCAACCTTAAAATCACTTGGTTTAAACGTTCTTTTAACTACAGGGACTTCATCATTACCAAAAATAACTTGTTTAATATCTTGTTCTGGGAGATCATCTACTATTATTCCTGCTATAGGTTTATTTTCTTTTTTATTATACATTCTTATAATAACAGGATCGGGATTTCCTCTTTTATCTTTTAATGGTACAAAAGAAATTTCATCTCCTAATTTACCACTAGTAATAGCATCAACTAGGTTTTTTACTTCTTCCGAAAATCTAACATCAGCTGATTCCCAAAATATGGCATTGTCTTTTTTTAGGGATACTCCACCTAAATCATTTTCTCCATTATAAAAATTAGCATCGGATTTTGAATATTCTCCTGTAGCCAACCCAGTACCTATTACTTTAGTAACATTATTAAAATTTATAGTATTATCTTTAGATGTAATTTTAACATTTTTAGGACCATCTTCTAATAATTTATTAATTTCGGATATAAAAACATCCTCATTATCTAAACCAGCAGATTTTCCTCCTTGTTTTTCTGAAGGTTTAACACCAAATTTAGATAAACCGTACATAAAGTAACCTATTGAAGAAAAACTAGTTGGAGTTGAGTTGTATTCAAACTTTTTATCAGTTCCAGTATTTATACTTTCAATTTTATCAATAGTATTCTGTCTTTCTTTATTTGGAACTAAAACATAAAAATTTAAACCACTATCTTTAAAATCGGAATCGGATAAGGATAATTCTTTTTTAAGAATACTTTTTGCTTCATCCCTATCTTCCGCTTTTCCTTCTTTTACAATTCTAAACTTAATAGGGTTTTTTTTTGTAACCTTATTTTCTCTAATAATTTTAATTCTTTTTTCCCCCATCATTTTTTTAAATCTATTATGAGGTAGCATTTCATCTGGTTCTAAAAACGTTCTTGAACCTTTAGGATCTACAAAAGGACGGCCATAATCATCCGTTTCGCTATCTTTTTCTTTATTTTCAGATAAATCTTCCTCATCTCCTCCTGCATCATCAGCCGGTTCTGCATCTGGAGTATCATCTGATCCCGCAGTAGTATCATTTTCCTCTTCATTATCTGGACCTTTAGCTCCGGGAGGCATACCCATAGTTAATAAATCAGCTATAGCTTTAATAGCATATTCTTCTTCTCCTAAATTTAATAAGTAATATTTTTTACCTTGTATTTTAGCTATATATGAATCTTTAGCATATATTAAAAAGAAATGTTGTCCATTATGAAGTAATATC
>Ga0098043_1000649_pt1 | contig 12328 bp, 17 predicted proteins | sample 9B_taG_FD_92581 | JGI IMG/M metagenome (GOLD analysis project Ga0098043, IMG submission 92581) | Marine viral communities from the Subarctic Pacific Ocean - 9B_ETSP_OMZ_AT15188_CsCl metaG | ecosystem: Environmental > Aquatic > Marine > Oceanic | place: Subarctic Pacific Ocean | collected 2015-01-10 | reverse complement strand
TGTCTATCTGCTACACCTTTTGCTAATTTTACGGGATCTGTTTTAGAAAAAAAACTAGCTCCTGGTAATTGACCAAAAGAAAATTTTCCTAGTTGTGTAGATCTCTGTAATCCAAATAAATTACCACCACCTAAATAATATCCGCCAGCTGCTAATATTGCAGCTTTACCTAAATCTGATTTAGCAATCTTCTTAACTGATCTTGTAACTTTTTTAACAAGTTTACCTAAACCATACATCTGTCTTGCAGATTCAAAATCCATTTCACCACCTACAACATCAGTATTCATGATACCACCTTCAGCTCTAAATCTTCTTGATATTTGAAAAGGTTCCTCTTCTTCTGGTTCAGGTTCCGTGATGCTTGGTGCTTGAGCAAACATTGTCTGTGGTAATATAAACTGTGAATCATTATCGTCTTCAGGCATTAAATCATTTCTATCTTTACTCATTAAATAAGTAGGGCTTCTATCCACTGCACGAGCAAACAATTCACCTAAACCAGGAGCAAAAATATTTAAACCAATTCTTGCAAATTTGTTTGAACGTTTTGTGCTTGGGCTAATTGTTTCTATTAAAGTTTTTCTAAATTCTTCGTTTCTTCTATCTCTATCTATTTGTCTATTTACAGCTATACCTTCTGGAGAACTATATTGGCCACCTCTTCTGTTATCTCTATTAACACCGCTTCCTGCATCACCTCCGCCAACTGGTCCTGGCCCTCTTCCTGTTTCAGGTCCTCTATCTCTACCCATATCAGCACCACCGCCTTGGAGTCCTACTCTTCCACCTTGTTCTAATAATTGTTTTGCTATTTGAGTTCTAGTTATGGCCATCGTACTATTCTATTTTGTTTCTCCAAATAAATCAAGGCTAGGCATCATTACTTTTACGTCTTGAGCCATGTCTTCTTGTTTATAACCTTTAGCTTCCCAGTCTTTTCTTTCCTTAAAAAGCTCTCCGGTTTCCTTGTGTCTATAAGTTGTTTCTACTTTTGCTGGTTTTATTACTTGCATTATGTTGTTACCTCTCTTGGTTGGATTTGTAGTATTGAAGCTATTACATGTAGTTCGTTTGCTTGAGCTGCTTGTACTTTTAAAGATTCATTTTCCTCTATAACTAGAGGTTGAGTTAACAATTCTACAGTTGTGTTTGAGCTAATTGATTTAGCTTTAAACAAACTAAATATAGCACCAGATGCATTTACTAATGTAACATCAATTGTAGTTCCTGATCCAGCATCTTCTGATACTAAGATAGATCTAATAACTGACGTTTGTGCAGCTGGCACTGTGTACAGTGTTGTTAAATCTGTTGTAGTTAAATCTACTTTTTTATTTATAAAACTATTAGCCATTAATTTAAAAAGAAGTTAAATGCTTCTATTTCCTGTTTTAATTCTTCTTGAAATGTAGTGTTTAATTTTTCTACAATTGCATCTAGATCTCTTACCTGAGATTCAGCAGTTTGAACATCATATTCGTTACTTGGTCTTGTTAATACTTGTACTATCTTAGCCATTATCTTCTCCCGTCCGGTTGTGTATCAAATCTAAAAGTTCCTAATTTCCAACTCTGACCTGACCCAGTGTTGGCTATTTTAAGTGCTATGGCTCTAGCTCTAGCACGTGTATCTATTTTAGTTGTAGAGGATGTAACTGTAAAAGGTCCAAGAGGTGAGCTTGCTTTACTATCGTTTGGATAATTACGTAACTGTAATGTAACTTGTGTGCTACCTGTTTGAGATATAAAGTCAGGTATAAATCTTCTTAACTTCATAAGAAATTCACCATCTCCTTTAAATGTTGCAACACCTGTTTGTGTTCCTTGAGCCGATCTCTGTTGTGTAATGTCAAAATCTCCAGATACAACATTAGATGCTATAGTTGTAATAGTACCATTTTTGTTTTGATCAGTTCCTGTTTCATGTTCATAATATGCTGTTCTGCCTTCTGTGTTTCCTACAACATCAAAAGATGTATCTGTTCCTGCATCATATTCTAATGCATGTGGTTTGGTAAATACTGCAGAGTCTTGCCACATAGTTCTAGACAATGAGCCAACAGTCCAGACTGGTCTCTGTGGTGATGAATCAAAATAATTATAACAAACCATTCTATTTACTACAGTTGATGTAGATTGTGGGTAGAACCACATTACTTCACCAAACAAATTATTTAATCCTGCTGATATCATTTGATTACCAGATTCTATATTAATATCATTGTAAACAAAATCTTCTACTAGACAAGGTAGTGATTCTAACTTACCAGCATATCTAAAGAAACCATTCTCTGACATCCAGTACGCAGCACCATCAACCTCAACACATGCATTTTGTCCAACGAGTCCACAGTTAGTTCCAACCTGCGCAAACGCAAATGTAAATGGTTGTCCAACAAAACGTTGAGTGAATAATGCTGTATCAGTCCACACATAGATTGCATCCCTACCTCTGATCGCTCCTCTGATCTGTGATCCGTCAGCTAATCTCTGTGTACCAGCTGTATTGGTTGCTGTAGGTGTGTAAGTATTTATATCTTCTTGGTCTGAGAATCTAATAAACATATCATCCTGTGTTGCAGGATTTCCTATTGTTGTTTCTGTTCCAAAAAATACTAAGTGTCTATCGGGTGTTGATACAACCATGTGACGTGATGCAGTTGGTGCACCAGATATAATTGTAGCTCTTGTAGTTGTTGCATTTGATAAAGCAGAGTTCCACTCAAAACATGAACCATCGTGAATTAAACAAATTGCTTTATCACCAAAATTATCTAAGGACCACATACCTGGTTCAAGAACTAAGTCACCAGATGCAGCTTCTCCCCATGCGACGAAGTCTGTAGTATTGGTTACAGTTGCACCATCACTATGTGCAGCTCTTGTTGTTCCTCTAACAGCTCTTGTAATTCCTGTTAAAGTTGTACCGCTAGATATACCTGTGTAAGATATTTCTTCAGTGCCTACTTTTATAAAATTTGTACCTGAACTTGGAAATTGAGAGGCATCAGCTAAAACAATAGAAGTTCCAGATCCACCTGTACCTGCAGTATCATTCAATAAAGCTCCATTTAAAGTTGTAGTTACTGCGTTAGAAGCTTCACCACCATAAGATCCAAGACCCCAACCAAAACCTTTTTCTTGAACAGCAGATCCAACAGTATAATAATGTTGAACTCTAATACCGCCTGATGTAGTTGCACCAGATCCTGTCTCATTAGAAGGCATCGTAATTGTTAGTGTTTCTGTTGTAGGAACAGAAGTTACCATAAATTTTTTATCATCAAAATCAGAAGCACTAAAGTTAGATCCTGTAGCTGTTGTAAAATTATCTAATAAAATTATATCTTGAGGTTCAACACCATGACCTGTTGGAAAAGTAATTGTTACAGTCGGTGATCCGTTAGTCGTGGTAAATGCACTTGTAAGTGTTGTTGTAGATTCAATAGGATGTATGTCATAAAACACACCACCTGAGAAAGCATATAATATTCTGTTTGTACCAATGATAGCATATCTTCTACCCAAGGTATTTACAAAATGATGAAGTCCTCTTCCGGCACCAGTTAATTCATTTTCATTAACGTTACCTAATTGATTCCAACCACCTATTTTTTCTGGAGTGCCATATCTAAATCTTACATTATCACCATCAACCCATTGTCCTTCAGCTGTGGTTTCTGTAATCTGCTTATTAAAGCCTGGTTGAAATCCTATTTTTTGTAGCATATGGCTCCATTATAATACTATTTTACACCTGACGGTAGACCTAACATAGCTCTTCCATCAAACTTATTTTTTTCAGCAAATGGACCGTTTACATGATTATAGTGTAGAAATACTTGTCCACAAATATCACCTTCAAACGGTTCTCTCCAATGCTCCAATTCACATCCACTATATACCAGCATATCGCCAACATCAAGTAGGACTTTGGTGCCATCTATAAATATAGCCCAAGGGTCTCCACCAAGGTAAATTGTGGTAGATATCTCACAACTTGGTCTATCTATATGTTTTTTTAATTTATCACCATGTTTATATAATCTAGCACATGAGTAAGTTGGAATTAAATTTAAGCCTGTTTCTTCCTGCATTCTTGGTAATACTTTTACTAAAAGAGTTTCCATTACAGGATCTCCATAATGAGAATAAGTATTTAGAATTTGTGGATCCTGCCATGTTCCTAATAATCCACTATCGTAGATAATATTATTATCATACAAAAATTTAACTGCATCACGTTTAAGTAAAAAATATTTAAAAACAAAGTCAGCTAACTCGTGACTAATTGCATTTTTAACCACTTGATATTTATTAAAAGCCATTTTAGACTTAATCTAATATACCTTTAGGCTGCCAATTAAAAGGAATAGCGTATTTATACTCATCCTCTAAATTTCTATATGTATGATGTTCTAAGAAAGAAGAGAATACAACAAACCTGCCCTTAACAGGTTTAACTTTTTGATCAATTGCTGGAAAGATTAACTCTTGTTTACTATCATTTAGATATAACACTCCTGACAAATATTGACTACAATGATCGTGTATTTGAGTATAATTTGAAAGACCTAGTTTTATACCCCAAGCTTCTCTTAAACTAAAAGGTCTAAATTTATATTTTAATGTATCTAGTTGATTTAAGATACGACTTAATATTACCATAAATTTCTTATCATTATTAAAGTAATGAAAGTTTGTGTGAAATCCTTTTACATTAGTTCTAAAACTAAGGTTATTATTTTCAGAAACACCTTCATCTATTCTCTTTATAAAATATTCGCTATCTACATCTTCTATAATTCCAGACATAAAAATGTAGTCAACTTCTACTTTGGATATAATTTCTTTATCTGTTGTTAACATATTTTTAAGTTTTTATTTTTAAGTTTCCACTCACGGTAATTCTATAATCATCACTTGTATAGAAAGGAAATACTGTGTGCATTTGTTTTGAATTAAACAACAATATTTTACCCTCAAACGTTTTGTCTACATCAAGAGTGTGTAACTTTATCCTTCCTTGATAGTCTGTGTTTAAAAAACCAAATTTTGAAGTTTGATTACTATTGTCCTCACTTAATTTAATCTTAAAACATTTTTCTTCTTCTTTTAAATCATAAGGTATTTGTACAAATATAACAAAACTTAAAACTCCTGTATGAGTGTGTGGAGGATTAAACTCATGTTTTTTTTGAAAGTTCACCCACATTGTATCTAGGTAAACGGGTTTACTTTCTGACAATATATAAGAGGGTAGTTGTTTAAATATTGTTTCGTCTTTACAACACAACATTAAATATTTTATAAACTCTAAAGAAGCTTCTTCTATTTTATATTGTTCTTTTATGTGACCAGCTAAACGATCATTATATGATGCTTGATCTTGTTTAGCTTTGAAACATCTTTCTTTTAAGTCTTGCATGATATCTTCTGGAAGATCAAATATTGCAGCATTTCTATATTTTAAAACTTCGTCTAAATTGTCCATAACTATGTACTACACCTCGCTAATTCTATTAAAGGATATTTCAAAGATTTGTTTTCACGTATGTCTCTTTCTGCAAAACCAAAAAAAGCAACCATAGTGAATCTTTCTTTAGTTCCAAAATCTTTTACACCGTGGTCTAAACCTGTATCAAATAAAATCATACTATTTGGTATAGCATGATAGCATGCAAGTTCTTCAAATTGACTATTGTGTTTATGTACTGCTTGTCTAAATTCTTCTGTTTGCATCATTTCAGGATTTTTGTAACACTCACTTTTAAAAGCTACGTGGCCTTCTCTGTCTACAGAAATACCTTTAGGTCGAAAGATGCTAGTTCCAGCTTCAACATCACCATCTAAATATAAAATTGTTGCAAATTCTAATGTATGTTGATCTTGATGAATAAAACCTGGTCCTGGATATATTTTAGGATCTGTTTTTTGAAAGTGTATGTTAGCACGCCATGACATGTTTACGTAATCATTTGGAAATAAAATAGCTGCAATTTTTCTAGTGGTGTTTTGAAAAAACAAAGGATCTATTTCATGTAAAGATCTTGTTCGATGACCTGGATAAGTTCCTTCGTTTGGTAAGTATTCTAAATTATTTGCCCATTCTTTAACTTGGTCAAATTTTTTAAAAAAGTTATCAACACGTAGAGTTGGATAAATCATATATTTTCTTTCACAAGTATAATATTCCAATCTAATTTAAAAATCAAGTCATTTAAAAATACTACTTTTGTATTATTGTTTTCTAAGTATTGATGTAGTTCTTCAACATCTACTAAAATATATTGATCTTTTACATCAAAAACTATTTTATCTGCTTTAGTTTTAAATGATCCTCCTTTAGCATTTTTAATAATAGGTCTTAGATCAAATTTAAAAGATTGATTTGATTTACCTTTTATAATTCCTTCAACATTCCAAAACTCTCTTTTTCTTTGTCTATCACTAGCAACTTTATAGTCTTCTAAATATCTTTCTATAAAATCGTGCATTATCTAAGAGGAGGTCCTAAACACCAAATCACTAATGAGTGTCTAATGCCTTTTGTTATTGGATTAACTTTATGATATAAAGTAGATGGAAACACTATTACAGTTCCTTGTTTTTTGTATTGTGTGCATTCATATTTAGTTAAATCACGCTCTTCTTCTATTTCATAAAGTCTATTATCAAATATAAGTTCTCCGCCTTCATAATCTTTAGAATCATTTAGTGATATTATTACAGATAATTTTCTGTCTTTTCCTCTCCATTCTTTTGCTTGTTTTTCACCATAGGTTATTTGAAAAGCATCTTTATGCCAAGAATAGTATTGATTTAAACCATATTTAGTCATCTGTATGGGTTCGTACCAATCCCAATCGTAATTCCAACCACCGTTTTTGTTAGCAGTATTTATTAAAGGATTTAAAAAATTATATAAATCTTGGTCTTCAAAAAAACATATTTCAGAATCTCTATGTTTATTATTTTCATAGACCATTTCTAAATCGTTAGATACAGTACCACCTTTATATAAATTTTTAGTGTGCTTTTCTATTATCTCAGCACACATAGCAGGTGATAATGCCGACTCAAAAAACCAATAATCATGCTTTCTCATTAATTCTTTCTAAATTATTTTTGAACCCATCCTTGTGTATTATCTGATTGATAAAGATCCTCATCCCAAATATATTGATTATCTTCATTTGCGTCATCAGGAAGAGGAAGAGGTGCTTCATAACCGCAAGTTTCTTCATTTAAAACCCAAGATTCAAAATATTTAGGACCTACGAAAGCATCTCTAGTTTCATCATAAGTATAATCAGGACCTGGGTAATTTTTTCTAAAAGGAGTTCCACCTAATGAGTGTTCTCCTCCTCTAGTATTGTACGAACATCTTTTACAAGTTTTGCCTTTTATAGAAGCATAGTAGTCTTCCCAAGAAGCGTGAGGTGTAGGTACAGGATGGTTTTCATCTTTACCAACAATTACTTCTAAGACTTCATTATCTTCATTTAAAAATGCGTAGTGTGCCATGATTATACCGTAAATGTAATATTTCCCGACCCAGCTGTAAACGTTGAAACTTGTTGAGTTCCAACTAGTGTTGTTGAAACAGTATGTCCAGGGTCTGCATTAAGTGTATACCCTTTAGGGTATCTTAAAATTACAACTCCAGATCCACCGTTTCCACCGTTTCGATTTCCTTCTCCTCCGCCGCCACCAGTGTTAGCTTGTCCGGCTGTGTTTGTTTGTCCACCGCCACCTTGACCTGCAGGGCCACGAGCGCCACCACCAGCTCTATAAACTTGTGTTGAGCCATCGGCTATAGCTGATTGAATTCCATCTCCTCCGGGTCCGCCGTTTGATCCTCCAGATGCGCCAGCTCCTCCACCGCCGCCACCGGTTTGGTTTGCTCCACCAACCGATCCTCCAGAGTTTCCTTGGTTTGCTGTTCCTGAACCTGCACCGAGTTGTCCTTCAGCTCCGCCGCCTCCAGATCCTCCAGATCCTGCTGCAAGCCATGCGGGTGGGGCTCTAAGAAATGCACCACGTCCGCCACCTATTGCTGTGACATCACCTTTAAATTGACTATTTGATCCATTTGTAGTTCCAGAAGCATTTCCACTTCCACCTGCTCCAACTGTTACATCATAGTTTGTGCTTAATTGTGCTGCGAATGGAGATAAAACTGTGCTTGGACCACCAGATTGTTCTCCTGTAACTGCAGATATATATCCACCAGCTCCTGCTCCGCCAGCAATATTACTACCTGTTCCAGCTCCGCCACCGCCGCCTCCAGCGATAACTAAATATTCTACATTTAAATCTTCTAAAGGTACAGATCCACCACCAAATCCTAATAATCTATATCCGAACATATTTTATTCCTCCTATTATACGTCGTTAGCAGCGTCAGTAGTAAAGAATAATTTAATTCCTAAAAGTTTTGCATCAGCAGTTAAACCATCTTCTGATACATCTCTCTGTATTTGAAAGAACACCTCTTCATCTGTACTAGGTGAACCTGCAATAGTCACTGCTCCACTTTCTGCTGTAACGTCTAAATCATTTGCTGTTCCGCTATGAGCTTTTGCCGTTGGTGCAACTGCAGTTCCAAACGCTGTATTTATGCTATCGTTATCTGCAATAGCTACACCGTTTAATGCCCAAGAAACAGTTCCTGTGTTTGTTGAATCTGCTGTAAAATAAGCTTGAAAAGTTACTGTGCTTTCATTCCATGATTTAGGAAAAGCAACAGCAAACTGTGCAAACTCATCTGAATCTTTGTCAAAATCTAAAGTTTTAATTTCTGGTCCGTTAGCTAATTCTACTTGTGCTATGTCTGCACAACCATTTGTAGTGTTAGGATACATTGCAGAAGCAGGAACCCATATTGATTCTTTACCTGCAATCTTAATAGCAGCTGTATTATCACCTCCGTCTACAGCTTGTGCTACCCCAGTTCCATTTGGAGCAATAACAATGTTTCCATTTGCACCATCAGTAATTGTGATTGTACCTGAATTACTTCCTGAGTTAGTATCTAAAACTAAATTGTAAGCACCACTAGATGTTAATGTTGCATCTGCTGCTCCTGTTCCAATTTTAGTTTCACCAGTTCCTTTTGGAATAACAGCTACATCTATATTAGAGTCTCCTCCAGTTGCTGATATACTAGGTGCATTACCTGTTGCAGCATTTGTAATATCAAATTGATTTACTGCAGATCCAGTTGTTTGAAATATAAGAGATTCGTTTCCGTTTGCATCTGCTATAAAACCACCATCTACAATTTTTGGAGCTGTTAAAGTTTTGTTTGTTAAAGTCTGTGTTCCAGTAAGTGTAACATCTCCAGCAGGTAGAGTGTAAATATCTGGATTAGTTCCATCGTTTGCAGTAGCAAATACAAGAGCATCACCTTTATCTCCTGCTGCAAAAGTAAATGAATCACCACTTCCTGAAGCATATTTAAATTGTACTGTATATGAACCAGATGTTGAATTTCTTAAAAAATAAAATGTTTGAACATCTAATGGAATAGTTACGATTTGGTTTCCTGTAATTGAACCCGTAAACTCAATCATTCTGTGAGATAATACTGCTCCAGTTGATCCATCAGAAACTGATAAAGCTGTAGTTTGTGCACCACCTGCTATTGATTGAGCAGAAAATCCTCCAGAAATTTGTTCTATAATTTGTAAATTAGTATTAGTTTTTGTTCCCCATGTACCGGCGTTTTCACCAGTTGCTTGAAGTTCTACCCCTAAAGGTGTGTATGTTGATGCCATAATTTTTTATCTCCTATTATGCTGCTACGTTTGTATAACTTGTATTAGAACCTGTGTCAATAGCTTGATATGCTTGAATTCCAAATCCTGTTGCAGTTCCAAATTCAGCGACAGAAGCTGTTGCTGAAACGCCTGTTAATCCCATTACATCTTGAGGTGTTAACGCCCCAACACTAGCAGTTGCTGATACTCCTGTCAATCCCATAACATCAGCAGGAGTTAAAGATCCTACAGAAGTGGTTGCTGCAATACCAGTTACAGATACAATTGGATTACTATTTGTAGTTGCAGTTCCAAGTGATACTGTTGCTGAAACGCCTGTTAATCCCATTACATCAGCAGGTGTAATTGTTCCAACACTAGCTGTTGCTGAAACGCCTGTTAATCCCATTACATCAGCAGGTGTAATTGTTCCAACAGAAGTTGTTGCAGAGATTCCAGTTAATGTTGCAGTTGTATCTCCTATAATTGTTGGTGAACCAACGCTCGCTGTTGATGAAACTCCAGTTAATCCCATTACATCTGCAGGAGTAATTGATCCAACAGAAGCTGTAGCTTCTTGACCTGTTAATAATACATCTCCTTGAATACCCCACGCATCAGCATTCCAAGTTGATCTACCCCATCCAGAATTTATTTCTGCATCTACAGTAACAGATCCTACAGATGAAGTTGCAGAAATTCCTGTTGGAGAAACTGTTTCATCACCCATTTCTCCCCAAGAACCTGATGAGTTCCAATTTTTTGCACCCCAACCAACTGTAAAAGCTTCACTTATTCCCCAAAGATTAGCACTCCAATTTCCTGCTCCCCAAAAATCAGTGTTAGGTGTATTTGCTTGTCCACCCATACCAGAGTGGTTTGTACAATAATAATATAAAGTGGGTGCGCTTGAGGCTACTTCAATTTGTGTGTAAGCTCCAGAAGATCCCGGAGTTCCATTTGTAGTTACATTGGTCGTGTATTCTGAACCACCACTATGTGTTCCATCGTTTGTTGTTGAAAGTCTTAATGGGTGACTGGAATTAGAACTATCTGATTGATCAAATCTAAAAGTTGCACCTTCAACTAATTCTAAAGTAGCTTGTTGTACGCCATCAATAAAATATTTATTACCACCACCGGTGCTTACGACCGTGACCGTGAAGGTTCTGTCAACGGACATCCGTTGCTACTCCTTACGCTATTCTAATTATTGCGTTAGATGCGTCTGCTGTTGGAAATTGAATTGTGAAAGTTCCACTTGTTACAGTTTTATCACCACCAAAAGCTATTACAGCAACAGCTTTATCTGATTGCGTATCATTGTATATTAATGCGCCATTAGCTGTAAAAGTTGCAGATGTAAAACTAACATCAGCAAAATCACATATTGCAGTTGTTCCTGAAGTAGTTGGTGTAACGCTTGTTAAAGTTGCACCGCCTGCAGAGTATGCAGATCCAGATGTATTTGAAATTTCGTTTGTTGCGCTGTAAGCAGTTGTTGCTGCTCCTAAAGATGCAGAACTTGTATATAAAGCTATTTTAAAAGTATTACCGCTTGATGCAGTAAGGTTGTGTGTTCCAACTAAAATTTCTTGTTTGAAACTTGTACAAATTGCCGATGATATTGCCATAATTTATCTCCTATGGGTTTGCCGAGGTTATTGGTATTCTAACTGCTCCGTCTGTGTAGTCGTCTCTTCGTCTTCTACCAACTTGCTCATTAGCAAACTTTTGTACCTCTTGTTTATACTTATTTTCATATAGTGTCAACATATCAATTGGGCCTTTTAAAAAACTATAAGCCTCTGATAAGCAACAATATAATAGTCCGTTTGGAAAATTAAGACTGATATAATTCGTGTCATTATTCTCCAGTAATGCAGGTGCGGCGTTAAAATGAACTCTAAATTTATATGTCGTATCAGGGACTGGAGCAAACATCATTCTTCCAGATGTAGTATCAGATTCACCTGTGCCACCACCAAACATAGCATAATATTTAGGTTGACCTCTTTTAGCTGATGCTGTTGAAGATACATATTCTTGTAAATAAGTTATGTCTTTTTTTTCTAACCAGACATTGGGACCAGTTATTTCTGAAGTAGAATCATAAACTTGTATCCCTCTAATAAATACAGCTCCTGCTGGAGCATTGATTGTTTCTTGACCAGTTACTAAATTACCTGATTGTTGTTTTCTATCTGCATCAATAGGCACATCTCTAAATATTCTATATTGTGCATTTAATATAATATTTTCACAAACAGCGTCTGTTAAAACATTAGAATCTGTTTCTGTATAACTTCTTATTTGAGTTATTAATCCTGATGCACTTAATCCAGCCATTATTGCCCTTTATGTTTTCTTAAAATTTTTTGTTGCTTAGCTGTTAGCTCAACAACTTCTTCTTGTCTTTTAGGTTTAAATACACCTTTGATCCAATTTAAAAATTTTTTAATCATCCTTCGATAGTAATAGGCCCAACGGAACAACCGTAGCCTCCTCCTTTTATACCACCAGTTGTAGCAGTATCTGAGTTAACTGTAAAGAAGAAGAAAT
>Ga0098043_1000644_pt1 | contig 12378 bp, 25 predicted proteins | sample 9B_taG_FD_92581 | JGI IMG/M metagenome (GOLD analysis project Ga0098043, IMG submission 92581) | Marine viral communities from the Subarctic Pacific Ocean - 9B_ETSP_OMZ_AT15188_CsCl metaG | ecosystem: Environmental > Aquatic > Marine > Oceanic | place: Subarctic Pacific Ocean | collected 2015-01-10 | reverse complement strand
GGCATTTTAAATGCTCTTGTATCATTTTTAGCTTGTCGCTGTGTCGTAATTTCTTGTATGCCATATTTAGTTAGCATATTGAAAACAAAGTCTGCTTCGAGGTATCTTTGTTCTAATTCATATTTAGTCATAGTTTTTTTATTTGTTTTAATTGTTCTACTGAATATCTTGATTGGTATTTCCACATACGGTTGTGAGTGAACTTACGTGCTTTGCTGAACGTAGATTTTTGAGAGTGCTTGACTCTTCTGTATTCTGCATCAGTAAGCCCACTACACCTGCCGTTGTGTAAGGTTAGACGCCTATGCTCGTCTGCCTTTAGTTTTCTTTGTGCTTTAGCATAAGCGCACAGTTCTTTCATGTTAGTTACTTTGTTATACATAAGTGTTATTGTTTATAGTGTAAAACTTGTTGTAACTATGATAAGATTTTTCGAAATAGTATTTAGTATAAGGAACTTTAGTAAGTAAAGTGTTATTGTTTAATAGTATTTGATTGTTAGGTAAGAATTTAATTGTTTGCATAGTATTATTTATATATATTATCTGTTAGTAATTATATTTTGTTTGTAAACTTCTTTGTTTAATCTTCTATACCACTCGTCTTCGAGTAGTTTAATTCTTTCACCAAATCTTCTTGCTTTCGCAAATCTGTATAGATCTTTCTTCATATTATAAACATTTATGAGCGTTAGTTAATGCGTAGTTTGCTACACTTTGACGCCATTCCCACTCGCGCTTGCGATATTCATAGTCAGTACACCATTTTTTCATAGATCTACTGTTAGTATTAGGATTGAAGTTAGCTTCAAACTCATCAATTTGTTGTAGCTTTTTAGTGATTAGACCTTTAGCGTCTAGTTCTTTAAATTTAGTATCTTTAAATTTCATAGTATTATATTTTAGTAAAAGTCATAGTATATATCTAACACTTTAGACTTTTGTTTTTGAGTAAGTTTATTATAATGCTTGTCGAATAGTCGCCAAGATATTTTTAGTAAAGTATAAGATTTAGTACACATATTATTTTATTATATTATCTAGTTTATTAATTGATTTGTTTGTAGTTCTATTGTCATTGTTGTAAGGATGTAGTGTGTCGAATAGTAGTTCGTCAAAGTACACATCTCTTCCAACAAATCTTTTTTGTAATTTGCTATAGTATCTCATAAGAAAATGTAGCTTACTGTACTTCGACTACATTTCTTACTGAAACTGGTACACTTGTTGATGAAGTATAAGATTTATACTTAATGAAACATGGCATAGTTTCTAGTTTACTTTTCATAATTTCGAATACTTTATCGTGATTATAAGTTACTGTTTTACCATTTTTGAAGTTGACAGTAATGTTTTGATTTTTACCGATTAGTGATTTTCTTATTACGAATCTTTTTGAAATTAAATTTTGCATAGTATATTTATTTAGTTATTATTAGTTACATTTATATTATCTGTAATGTGTTTGGTTTTGTTTGTAAAAGTTGTATATTTATTTAGTTGTTAGTAATGTTAGTAAAGTACTGCGCGAAATGTCATAATGTCATATATATGTCATATTGTCATTAAGACATATTGTCATAGTATTCAGTGACTTACTGTCATGTCAACTTGTCATATTGTTATAATGTTGTAATAACGTGGACAAGAATCATAGTGAGACATGGTATAATAAAAGTGATTGTGAATATTAGACCGATTGTTTGAGTGATATTATCTTTTTTAAACATAGTATTATTTTAAGTTGTTTTACATATATATTATCTGCAAAAAGCCTAATTCTGTCTGTAAAAATGCTAAAAAAAGGGCTAGGGGTGGCAAAAAAAGCTAAATTTTACAGAGAAAATGCAAGTGCGGTGCGGAGGGGGAACACAATTACTCTCTATTTGTAACGTTTTTTTAAAATAGGACATAAGCCTTATAAGGTATATAAGTAACAGTCTATTGTCACACTTGTAAAAACCTCACTTTATCTGTAAGTATATATAATATAAGAAATTAACAAAGAACTATGGCAATAATAAATTCCTACCCAACAAACGCAAGTCCAACAGAATCAGATTTATTGATAGGTACTGATGTATCAACTACTCCACCATCAACTAAGTCGTTTACTATAAAAAGTCTGGGCTCATTATTAAATCCTACAGCTCCAGCAACTGGAACAGGTACAGCTAACACCGTCCCCCTTTGGACAGGTGTAAACACATTGGGAGATTCACTACTAGTATATAACCCAGGAAGCAATAAATTTACTACTACAGCAGCATTTGGTACTACAAATACAGCTGGTATAAGCACTACAGACCTCGAAGCAACAGCTAATGTAAACTTCGGCGGAGCTTCAGTTGTAAGCATGTTGGGTAGTGTTACTATTGGTAATGCTAGTCTTGATACTTTATCTATTGTCTCAACTACTACAATAACAGGTCCAGTAAGAGATACTGCAGGTACTTTAGGTAGTGCTAATCAAATATTAGTATCCGGTGGATCTGGTAATTTAACTTTTGCCGCCGGTGATTTAGCAGCTACATTAGGAAGAGGTAACACAACAACGGGTAGTGATATTCGTGTCAGTGCAGGTGATGATATTACTTTTTCAGATACTAGTAAAGCTTTATTTGGAGCAGGTAATGATTTACAAGTATATCACGACGGTAGTAACAGTTATATTGCAGATACAGGTACAGGTGATTTAATTATATCATCTAACCTTATGAAATTCCAGTCAGATACAGGTGAACAAATGGCAAGAATGGAAGTTAATGCCGCTGTAACGTTATCTTATGATAATGTTACAAAATTTGCAACAACAACTAATGGTGTAAGTGTAACTGGAAACGCGCTTATTTCAACTATAAGTAATTCAGCGGTTGATACAGATAAGTTCTTAGTAGATGATGGTGGTGAAGTTAAGTATAGAACAGGTGCTCAATTAGCAGCTGATATAGGAGCGATAACAGGTGGACCTTTTTTACCTTTGGCCGGTGGAACAATGGCTGGTGACATTATATTACCAGATAATATAAAATTAGAAGTTGGATCAGGAACTGGTGGTGATCTACAAATATATCACAATGGTTCTGATAGTTATATAGATGACCAAGGAACTGGTAATCTTATTGTAAGAGGTTCTACTAATATACTTATATCTACGGCAAGTGGTGGTCAAATGGCACAATTCACTGATAGTGGTAGCGCTTTCCTTTATCACTCAGGTAATTTAAGATTATCAACAACGTCTGCAGGTGCAACAATAACTGGTAATCTAACCGCGACAGGTGATTTAACTGCTAGCGGTGGTGATTTAAGTCTCACTGGTTCAGGTACAGTAAAAGCAGATACAAATTTACAATTAAACGCAAATAGTGGTTCTCTTAGATTACAAGAAGGTGGTAATACAAAATTATCGGTTACTGCAACTAGAGTAAATATATCAACAGCTGTTATAGCTAACCACGCAAATAATGCAGCTGCTTTAGCTGCTGGACTAGTAGCAGGAGATCTTTATAGAAACGGAGATTCATTAAACATAGTACACTAGTAAAATTTACTAAAACCAAGTGAATATATAAAATATACCCGGCACGGGAAGTGCAAACCAAATATTAACAATTAAAACCAAAACCAATGACGTTTTATTATCAGACTCAATCGTGGTCTAGTCAACCACAAATAACCGAAGAAGCCAAGAAATTATGGGAGCATGTAGTTCAAAAGAAAAACTGGAGAATAGTACAACTACCAAATGGTTTCTACCAAACTGAATACCTTGACCCTAATGAAGAAGATACATGGGTCGATGTAACGAGACGCGAAACAATTGAAGGTGCTGAATCAGCAATAGATGCTTCAATTAACCACTATGAGAAAAAATTAGCTCATATTCGCGGACCACAAGTCGTTAAGACTTTTAAATAGTAAAAGTAAATTAAATTAAATTAAATTAAATTATGTCAGACTTAATAGTCAAAAACCTTAACTTTGGTGACAAAGCTAGGGAAGAAGTATTTAAAGGTATAACAAAACTCACAAATGCTGTTAGCTCCACACTTGGAGCTAGCGGTAAATGTGTAATGTTAGAAGATCACAATGGTAAACCAGTTATAACTAAAGATGGTGTAACTGTTGCCGACTCAGTAATATTGAGAGACCCTGTTGAAAATATGGGTGCCACACTTATAAAAGAAGCAGCACGCAAAACAGTTAGAGAAGCTGGAGACGGCACAACAACAGCAACAGTATTAGCTCATGCTATATTAGAAGAAGCTTATAAAGTTTCTAATAAAACAAACTCAAGAGACTTAAAAGAAGGTATAAACAACGGTGTTAAAAAAGTAGTAAAATACTTAGAATCAATTTCAGTTCCAGTAAAAGGAGACATGTTGAAACAAGTTGCTTCAATATCTACTAATAACGATGAATTTCTTGGATCTATTATAGCAGATGCTTTTAATTCCGTAGAAAACACTGGTGTTGTCATGATGGAAACAGCTGAAGATGGAAAAACAAGTTTTGAAGTTATAGATGGAGTTCAATATGATAAAGGATTAAAAAATTCTCATTTTATAACTAATAAACAAAACAAGTCTGCTGAACTAGAAAATCCACTAGTACTATTAATTGAATCACCAGTTGATACAATTAGACAAATTCAACCTGTGCTAGAGTACGTAATAAAAAACAATAAACCCTTGCTTATTATAGGCGATTTAGAACAGGGTGTTTTATCCGCTCTAGCAATGAATAAAATGAAGGGTAATATAAAAGTCAATGTTATAGACGCGCCTACATACGGGGTAAACAAACAGCAAATGCTACAAGATTTGTCTATGTTAACTGGTGCTACTATAATAAATGAAGACCTAGGCGATGATATGGACATGATACAAATAGATCATTTAGGTTCATGCTTAAAAAGTGTTACTACTTATGATAACACTATTCTTCAAATAGCTAATCAATCAGATGAAATAAAAGCTATAATTGAAGATATAAAAGAAAAAGTATTAAAAGAAAAAAATCCTAATTTAGTTGTAAAATTAGAAAAAAGACTAGCAATGTTAGCTGCTAAAATAGCTATAGTTAAAGTAGGTGCTAATTCTGAAATTGAATTAAAAGAAAAACTAGATAGAGTCGAAGACGCTATTTGTGCTACTAAAGCTGCTGTTAAAGAAGGCATAGTTTCAGGTGGAGGTATTGCTTTGTTAAATGCTGCTTTAAAAATGAAAGGAAAAAGTGATGGCGAAAAAGTTTTAAGCAGGGCTATATTATCTCCTTATAAAACAATACTACATAACGCTGGAATTCAAAACAAAGAAATACCAGCAAAAGAAAAATATGGTATTGATGTGGTTACAGGAAATATGGTACATATGATTAATTACGGTATAATAGATCCGTTATTAGTTACAAAAAGCGCTCTTCAAAACGCAGCTTCTGTAGCAACAACAATACTTTCCACTGATTGTGTAATCAATAATTTAAGAATAGATGAAGGCAATAGGTAGGAATTTAATTATAAAAAAAACAAAAGAAGGAACTACTAAAACAAAAGGTGGTTTACTTTTAGCTGAAAACCAAAGATCAGATGTAAGATATGTAGAAGCTAATGTTGTTTCGGTTGGTACTGATGTAGCTGGAATAAAGGAAAATGATACTATATTCTACGATAGACACGCTGGTCACACTATAGAAATAAATAAAAACTCTTATAGCGTTATAAAAGCTCAAGATGTAGTTGTAGTGACATGAGATCGTTAACAGCTAGTGACATTAAAGATTTAAGTATTTTTAAACACTATAGAATAATTAGAAAGTGGGCTTGCAAAAATAACAATTTAAATGATGCAGATCTAGAGCTTTTAATATATCTTGACTGTATAGGTTTTTTTAGTATAAAAGATTTTAAACAAGGCACGTATTCTTATAGTTGGGATACACGAAGATGGGCTAAATTAATAGATAACAACTGGGTTGTTATATGGAGGAAAAGAAATAGATCAACTCAAAAAAATAACTTATATCAAGTATCTTTTAAAGGCAAGCAACTAATAAAAAGAATATATAGAATAATATTAGGTGAAGAAGATTTACCTATAAGTAAAAGAAGAAATAAATTAATAGCTGGTAAAAGTTATACAGATAAAGTTTTAACTAAAGCTATATATAATGTAAACAAAGATAAAAACAGATAATATGGAAACACCATTAGGAAAAAATAAATTTATTGGCAAGCTTTTAGAAGCTAGAAAAGATGGTAAGTCTGAGTTTATAGTAGACGGTCAAACTTATCAAGTTGAAGGATCTGCTATTAAGATGGTTGATCAAATGAATCCTAGTTTGGTTCAAACTGTAGATCCTATGTCAGGTATGCCTAAACCAAACCAAATGAATCTATCGATGGTTAATCCTCAAGCTCTAGGATCTATGCAAAATAGAATATCTAATATATCAGGTAATCAAATACCAGGTTCTTTTAATAGAGTAGTACCTTCTCCACTTCCTAATAACCACGATAAAGACCTTGTAGGAGAAAATACAGACGAAATTAAAAAAGATAAAAAAGGCAGAGAATATTCTCTAGTCATGGAAGATAGTAAGAACTTTAAAAAAGGAGATACTATAAGACCTTCTAATAATGTAAATTTTAATAAATCTATAAGAAGCGAAGGTTATATAATGGGTGGTGATTATAAAGTTGACAAAAAAAATAGAATTAAAAACAAATAATAATTATGAATCACGATATTGAAAAAATCCGTAAAAATCCTAAGTTATCAGGACAAATAGGTGAAAATGCTGTATGGGACGGTCCATTAAGCAAAGTAGGTTTTCCAATGGGCGTTGGCAATAGTAATGGTATTACAGGTATGCAAGTATCTAAATATCCTTGCAAATACGAAGCAGGGCCAATAACACAAAAAGCTAAAGTATATAAATAATGAATTCACCATTTTTTAAAGGCCACGAACCTTTTCCAGAAATAAAAGAAGAAAACAAAGGTAAGTTTACTTCTTGGGTAAAAAAGAATATGCCAGGTAAATCTACCTGCGCTGCAGCGAGTACTGTAATGAAAAACAAAGATAAATATAAGCCAGCTGTAGTTAAAATGGCTAACTATGCTAAAAACTTCGGTTGTTCAAGAAAATAAATTATGATAAGTAAATCACCATTTAAACAAGACAAATGTGCTGAAGCTAAAGCAAAGAAAAAAGCTCAGTATATGTCTAGAAAATCTAAAACTACACTTAAAAAAGTTGATGGTAAATATAAAAAAGTAGAAGTACCTATAAGTGAAGCTGAAAATTTAAAAGAGTTTAACAGAGAAATAGGTGAGTTTGAGTGCGTTAACGGTAAGCTTAAAATAAAACAAGATCCCAACGATTAAAAATAAAATTATGACTAAATTTAGAGACGGCTTTATGATGAAGTCACCTTTACCTGCTCATGGCAAGTTAGAAAAGCAATTAGAGATTTTAAAAAATGATCCAGAATTAGCTGTAAAAAAAGGTTTAAGTACTGAAGGTCAAGGAGGAAAAGATTATGAAGCTATAGCTGCATTAGAGAAAAAAATTAAAGAAGCTAAAGCTAAACATAGTTCAGAAAGAAGAGAAAGCGATAGTGCTCAAATAAGAGAAGACGAAGATGCTTCTAGAGGCTCTGCAGCTGAAATGAGTCCTTTTGAGCAAGGTGGTTATGTTGGCGGTGGTATGAGTAAAAGCGATTATGCGCCAGTTGGAGATCTTTATCAAGACATGTTTAATAAAATATCTGGAGCTGCAGATAAAGTTATAAAAGCTAACGTAGACTACTGCGATGATGATGAAAACAAAGGTACTAAATACTATGACGAAAAGTGCTAAAAAATAATAAAAATGGGACACAAAGGACATTACGGAAAATATACTGGTAACGCAAAATGGTCAAAAGATCATGCACACACTAGAGTTACTAAAGAAAATTATAAAGCTACAGAACGAGACGACGCGGCTCATATTGACTATTTAAAGCGTGATATTATATATGATGCTCACCACGGTCACAGCGACAAAAAAATGACTTCTGATGAAAAACATATTTCTAAATTAGCAGGAGATATGAAATACGATAAAAAACACCATGGATCTGCATAGCATTTACATGATGAATTTACTAGAAAAAACAATATAAATCACAAATAAAAAATAAACATTATGCCAGATCATGTAAAACACGACGAAAAAACTGGTCGATTACACAATAGACCAGTGCGAGAAAAAGTAAAAATGAAAAATTACAAAGAATACAAAAAAAAGCAATACATTGACCCAAAAACAGGTAAATTTGTAGACGAACTACCTTCTACAAAAAAAGAAAAAAAAGATGGTATGCCTATGAAACATGGTAAAGGACCTCACATGAATTACTCAGCAGCAGAAATGGAATATAGCCCAGCTCAAAATCACCATTATGGTACTAGAAAAGGAGAGTCTATAAAACAAGAAAAATACAACTTAATGCACGATGATCCAGTAGCTAAAGATGCTAGTGGACGAAGAGACGTGTCTTGGATGTCAAAGCATTCACAGTCAAGAATGGGTGGATCTCCGCTAGGAAAGCATTGTATGTAAAACAGTAGAGAACTGTATAAAACTCAAAACAACCAATTACACAATTACACAATTTAAAACTAAAAATTATGGCACAATGGATTAATTTTCCTGTAGTAGGAGGACATGATGGAGGTGGAACTGTTCCAGCTGAGGACGGAGACAACTTATTATTAGCTGAAAGTATCGTATCTGTATCTGTAGCAGAAACTGCAAACAGAATGACCGCTACTTTAACATTACGCGCACCTACTGCAGCTACAGATGTATGTACTGTATTATGTAGTACAGATGCTGCTGCAACTGACCCTGACACGGCAAGATGTGATGCTGCTGGTTATGAAGCTCAATTAAAAGCAGCTATTAACAGAGCTATCACAGCTAACCCAGGTGGAGTAAAATCTACAGTAGGGGCACCTCAAAATGCTGTTGCTGGAGCTAAATATGACTCTGCAAACAAAGTTTATTTTAAATCATTTAAAATAGGTTAATAATGAAATCAACAGGTTTAGGAGACAGCGTAGAAAAGTTTACTAAAGCTACTGGTATCAAAAAAATGGTAGACACAATGAGCAAGGGACTAAACATCCCTTGCGGTTGTGAAGCCAGAAAAAAAACATTAAATAAAATGTTTCCTTATAAAAAATAATTATGGCTTTTAAAATAAATCCACCGTATACAATAGATAATACTCCAATATATCATGTAGATATGGAAGACGATGTTATGGGGAAAGCTAATAATAATGGAACAATTATTATAAATAAAAACGTTAAACCAGATCAATTGCCAGATGTAGTTGCTCATGAAAAAGTTCATATTGAACAAATGAAAAGAGGTGATTTAGATTATGATGATAAAAACGTTTATTGGATGGGAAAGGTTTATCCCAGATCTAAAATGAATGAAGGCGCTCATGATTTACCATGGGAAGCAGAAGCATATAAAAGAACAAAAAATGCCTAAAAAACAATTTAAAGATACTAAAGTCGGTCAGTTTTTAAGCAAAGCCGCACCAGGTATATTAGGAACTGTTGGTGATGTATTACCAGATCAAGGTTTATTAGGTATAGTAAAAAACCTAATACAAAAAGAGGATCCAGTAGTATTACCACCAGAAAATAAAGAAAAAGCTCTAAAACTATTAGAGCAAGATATGGTAGAAATGCAAGAAATATCAAAACGTTGGGATAGTGATATGAAGTCTGATTCATGGCTTTCAAAAAACACACGCCCAATGACATTGATATTTTTAACTGTTTCTATGATTTTTTTAATAATATTAGATAGTTTTGAAATAGATTTTAGCGTAGACTCAGGTTGGGTTGATCTTTTAAAATCACTATTAATTACTGTGTACGTAGCATATTTTGGTTCACGAGGCGCAGAAAAGTTTAAATCAATAAGTAATAAATAAAAATAATGGCAAATAATCAACCACACAGTTCACTGTTTGTAGTTCCAAGTGATACAATAAATATACCACAACCTGGTATTTTAACAACTGGAACTAATTCAAGTGGAGGATCAAACAACTTGACAGATGCTGGTCAAAACTTTACACCTTCAGTAACTAACGCTAACGGTTATAACGTAACAAGCGGTATTGTTTATCAAAGTTACACAGGTGCTTTTCCTGGCGCAATAAACACTGTATTAGGTGTAAATTCAGCAACTATTTTACAAATGGCAGGTTCTACTGCTGCAGGTGCTTACAATATATATTCTCCAAACCAAGATGGTAAAACTTCTTTTACTTTATTTGTAGGAACTGGAGGAGCAGGATCTACATTAAGAGTTTTAACAGCTGCAGGAGACGATGTTACATTAACTAATCTACCTGATTCATCATTTGTTCCTTTACAAGTAGTAAGAGTTTTTGGAACTGGAACAACTTGTAGCGAAATTTTAGCACTATACTAGTATGCCAGGCGGACCAAGTATGTTAGCTAATGCTAACGCAATATTAGCAGTCCCATTAACTATACAAGGTGGTGGAGGTCCTAGTCCTATTACATTTTTCATATTAGCGGAAAATGGTAGTATATGTGAAACAGAAACTGGTGGTAACCTAATGGTACAAGAAATAGCACCTTAAATAAATAAAAATATAAAATGGCAAATATAAAATTTTCAGCTTTTACCGCAGAAGCAAATCCTGCAAATGTAGATTTTCTTGTAGGTTATCAAGGCTCAACAATGAAAAGAATAGCACCTAGTAATTTAGGTAGCGTCACTAGTTTAAATGACTTAAGTGATGTTAGCATAGATTTAACAAATGATAGTGCGTATTTTATAAATATACCATCCGGATTATCTGGGGCTACTGGTAATTTAGTTATTGGAGAAAGCGCAGGAAATGCTTTAACTTCAGGAGATAAAAACATCGCTATTGGTTTTAGAGCAATGAATGAAAAAACAGTAGGTAGCGATAATATCGCAATTGGATATGACGCTAATAGATACCCTGCTGCTAATTCAAACGCTGTTGCGATAGGTACTGAAGCTGTATTTAATGCCACAGGAAACGATGCAATAGGTATAGGTTTCCAAGCAGGATATGCTGGTAATCAAGATGGTTCTGTTTCTATTGGAACTTCTGCTCATGGAACAGGATTTAATGCAAACGATGCTGTTGCTATTGGTAATGTAGCTGCATATTCTGGAGTTGCAGTAGGTTCTGTAGTTATTGGTAAAAGAGCAGGTTTTATAGGTAATGATAAAAGCAACTCTGTGTTAATTGGATTTGACGCGGGTAGAAGCGTTAATGTTAATGGTAATATATCAATAGGATATCAAGCTGGTTATTCAAATAGTACTGGAAGTGCAAATACAAATATAGGTCTTCAAGCTGGTTTTTCTAATACTACAAATGGTAGCAGAACATTTATTGGTGATGAAGCTGGTGCTTTTCAAACCGGTGGATTTAATACTGGAGTTGGTAGATACGCCTTGAGACAAGGTACAGGACTTAATAATACAGCTGTAGGAGCAAGTGCTTTAGTTGGTAATATTGGAAGTGGTTCTTTTAACACAGCTGTAGGTCAAAATGCTTTACAAGCAGGAAGTGCTAAATCAGGTAATGTAGCTGTTGGATGTGATGCCGCTAGGCTTGTTACTACTGGAGGTAATAATACTATTTTAGGTTATCAATCAGGTGACGCATTAACTACAGGTTCTAATAATATAATTATAGGATACGCAGCTGCAGCAAGCGCTGTAGGTGTTTCAAATGAAATAACATTAGGTGATGCAAATATAACAGCCTTAAGAATACCAGGATTACAATCAGGAGCTTCTGATGGAGATGTTTTGACGTTTAGTTCAGGTACTGGAGTAATAACTTTACAAGCTGCGGGTGGTGGTGGTGGTTCATATCCTTTCTTAATTGATACAGACTCACTATATTCAGGTTTTGTACCAAGTGGATTAAGTGGTAATCCACAATTCAATACAGTATTAGGAATTGATGCTGGAGACAGTTTAACAACTGGATTAAGAAACACCCTTATTGGTTATGGCGCTGGTAAAGGCACTGCTACTCAAAGTGCTCTTACTGCTATTGGTAGAGAATCTTCTTTAACTGGAGATAATAATGGTAGTACAGTTTCAATAGGATCAAGATCAAATAGAGGAGGCGGTAGTAATCAATCTGTTATTATTGGTGAAAGCGCGGCTTTTAATGGTGCATCTAGCAGCGCAGTTATTGTAGGTCAAGCAGCTGGTAATTCAAGTGGTGGTTTTGAAACTGTTTTAATAGGTCAATTTGCTGGAGCTTTTGGTGGCGC
>Ga0098043_1000643_pt1 | contig 12392 bp, 19 predicted proteins | sample 9B_taG_FD_92581 | JGI IMG/M metagenome (GOLD analysis project Ga0098043, IMG submission 92581) | Marine viral communities from the Subarctic Pacific Ocean - 9B_ETSP_OMZ_AT15188_CsCl metaG | ecosystem: Environmental > Aquatic > Marine > Oceanic | place: Subarctic Pacific Ocean | collected 2015-01-10 | reverse complement strand
CAGGCTAAAATGGCACTCGGAACTATGGTTATGGGTTCTGCTTTATACTATGCAAGTACCGGCAACATTACCGGCAGTATTAGCAGCGACCCAAAAGTGCGCGCCGCCTACCTTCGGCGTGGTATCACCCCGTATTCATTCCGCATACCGGGTACAAACAAGTGGGTGCCATATAATACTATCGAGCCGGTATCGACAATCATCGGGCTTGCAGTCGACGCTTATGAGTCCATGCAAAATTATCCGGGCGACACACGTACCGACACTGAAAAGCTCTTAGGTGTCGCTGCAGTAATTGGTCATAACCTTGTAAACAAAACTTTTATGGTTGGCGTATCGCAATTTTTGGATGCCGTGCAGGACGTACAAAAAGTGCCACGAATGATGATGAATTATGCAACCAGCGCTACTGTGCCGGGCAGTGCATTTTTGAATGAAATGAGCCGTCTGCAAAATGATGTCCGCAGGTTCCGGCGTAAGACGGGCATTGACTACAGCGAAAAGGTTTCAAGGGGCATACAGTCGCGTTTGCCGTTTGTTCAAGAAAACTTGAAGCCAGCGCGCGATGCATGGGGCAGAGTTACAAACCGCAGCCGCATCACAATGTATGACCCTAATCCTGTGGATGAAGAAATCGCCAGACTTCAACTGCCTTACGCTCCGTACCCAGAAGGCGAGAGCAGTGTCGTTTTGTACGATGATGAGCAGCTGGATTATTTCCATGAAGTGACCGGCAAAAAAGCATTTGAGGAACTGCAAATATTTCTGAAAGACAGTGAATTCAAACAACTACAAAAAGCAAGCAAGGCTGGCAACAACATCGCAACTGAGCAACTGCAACACATTATTAGAAAGATACGGCTGCAGGCTATTCAATTCGGCAAGGGAGAGGTTCGTAATCATCCCGTATTCGGACCACAACTCGACGCGGTTGATGATGCCAACGAAAAATTTTTTGAGCAACAGCAAGAGCAACTAGAGGCAGACATGCGATGACAGTCACGACAACCACCATAAAAAACAGCTACAGCGCTAATGGCTCGACTACGGCATTTAGCTACACCTTTAAAGTTTTTGCCAGCACTGAATTAAAGGTCTTTATACGGACGGACACAACGGGAGCAGAGACTGCCAAGACCGAAGGGACCGGGTCTGCAAACTACGCCGTCACAGGCGTCGGTGAGACCGCAGGCGGCACAGTTACATTTGTAACCGCGCCTGCGTCCGGCGAGACTGTTGTGATACGCCGCGAGACCGCGCAGCAGCAGCAGACCGACTACCAGCCTGCTGACCCCTTCCCTGCCGCATCCCATGAAAGCGCGCTCGACAAGCTCACGCACATAACGCAGGAGCTGCAGGAAGAGCTGGACCGTTCGTTTAAAGTATCGCGCACCAACAGCATAACGACGCCTGAGTTTGTGGATAGCGCATCAACGCGCGCAAGCAAGTTGCTCGGTTTCAGCGATGACGGAAATACTCTGCAGGCGACGACGGGCCGGGTCAGCTCTGTAACGGTATCAGCGGTGTCTGCTGGGGGAGACCCGACCGTAAGCTACAGCGATACGACCGGCGCGCTTGCGCTAGGTATCGTTACGGGCAATACGGGCAGTACTGGGTCAACTGGCGCATCAGGCGCAGACGGTGCGGGTGGCCTTAACTATACCTTCAGCACCACAACATCCGATGCGGACCCCGGTGCCGGTGTAATTAGGCTCAACAATGGAACGCTAGGCAGCGTGACTGCCGCATTCATTGACGACACCTCAGCCGATAGCGGCAACCCTGACGTGTCTGCTTTTCTGTTGTCTTGGGATGATTCGACCACTACATCTGATCGCGGTCAGATCACAATCGTCAAAAAGTCTGCCCAGCAGAACTTTGCGGTTTACAAAATTAGCGGCGCAAGCACCGACGCAAGCGGATACGTTAAGCTTGCTCTGACGCACCTGACCAGCAATGGGAGCTTTAGCAATTCGGACGCTGTGCGTATCACCTTCACAAGATCTGGAAATGCTGGCTCGGGCAGCGGCGACATGCAAGCCAGCAACAATTTATCAGATGTTGCGAGTGCATCGACATCGCGCACAAATTTGGGGCTTGGGACCGCCGCTGTATTAAACGTCGGAACCAGTGCAAACAATATCGTTCAACTTGATGGCAGCAGCAAAATCCCAGCGGTCGATGGAACGGCATTAACGGGCATCGGTTTACAAGGCAAACACTCAATCTTTGTGCCAGCAAGCGCGATGCGTCCCACGGTGTCAAATGGTTGTGCCGCGATCACGGATTCAGAAACCAGCTCGGGACGTCCAGACATGCAGGTGCTCGATTACGACGGGAGTTCAGACGAGCACGCGCAATTCCAAATTGCCATGCCAGCGCAATGGAACGAGGGAACGATCACCTTTCAAGTGTATTGGTGTTCTACGGCAACTGACACGGATGGTGTGACGTGGGGATTGCAAGGGGTGGCATGTTCGGACTCAGACACTATTGACGTGAGCTATGGAACAGCAGTTGTGGTAGACGACCAGAACCTCTCTGCGGCAGAAGACCTGTGCGTGAGCGCAGAGAGCGGAGCGGTCACAATAGCGGGTAGCCCCGCTGCGGGGGACATGTCATTTTTTAGAATATTCAGAGATGTGTCGGATGCAAACGATACTGCTGCTGAAGACGCAAGACTGATAGGCTGTAAAATTTTTCTGACGACTAACGCCGGGAACGATGCCTAATGTTGCAACAGCAAAAATTAGTGTTGGGTGGCGTCAGTGCTGCTGCCGGTTTTAGATATTTTAGGATGCACACTACGGCGGTGGCTGGCGGGCCAAGCATCAGTTTTGTGTTAACAAACTTTGAACTCCGCATTGATGGTGTAGATCAAATCCCGAGCATGTTATCGAACACCGCGCCTTCGCCAGTCGTGATTTCAGCCAGTAAAGAATCTGGTGGCAATTCTGCTTTTCACGCTGTTGATGACAACGCCGGAACTTTTGGGTGGGCTGAGACCAATTTTAGTAACCCCGGCTTTTATCAAGTGGATTTCGGTGCAGGTGCAAGCGTGCTGCCAGACACGTTGGCGATTAAAAACCACACAGGCAACACGAATACTAGTCCAACTGAGTTCCAATTATGGGGAGCCAACGTGACGGACTTTTCAGTTAAAACAATTTTAACGGATCAAACTAGCTTAAGCTGGTCAGCGGGCGAAACCAAAACATTTACATTGAGCGTGTGAGGAATTAAATGACAGAATATCTTAAAGTCCGAAAAGCGGACGGCGCTATACTAAAACAAAAAAACTATGACAGCCCGACCCGCGATCTCGATAAGCCAAGCGTCTGGCTGCCGCTCGTAGTTGACGACACTGAGCCGAGCTATGACGCAGCAACGCAAAAGCTGGTGAGGCATTACATCATGCCTGATCTCACAGGCGATTTGACGAGCGCCAAAGTCACATATGCCTTAAAAGCAGAGGCACTGACCGATGTGGAGAAACTCGCTATCCTTACAACATCTATGAATGAAAAACTCCTGAACGGAGAGACGTTGACTGCTGATGAGATCAACCAGCGGAAGGCTTTGCTCGGTTCCTAAGATGGACGGCACTGTCGATATTCGCATGGTGATGACCATCGCAGGAATGGTCGCATCGATGGCAGGAGCTGCCGCTGTAGCTAAATCGCAGATCAAGCAAATCACCAGCAAATTAGAAGACGTTGAAGACCGCTTGCGCGAGATGGCTCGCCGTCAAGACAAGCTGTTCACGCTGACAGAAACGCAAGAGCAGAGACTTGCAGTGCTTTCGAAACTAAATTCGCCGGAGGTTTTGAGGACTGAGCATATGCAGCTCGCACGCATGATCGAGCAAATTTCAGTGCTGCAGGCACAGATGCAGCATATGGAAGGTATACACAACTCCCGACATATTCCTGTCGCGAGCGAGCGGAAAGCAGATTAAAAAAAGGAAAATTTCATGCAGAAAAAAATCATCACATATCGAGCCAGAGCGACACGCTATCTCAAAAAGAATAAGAAAACTTTGATCACTGCCGGAGCAGCTTTTGTCGTCGGGTGCGTGGTCGGATATTCCAGCGTAGCTTGATGCACGTCCGCTACAGTCATTGGTCAGGTGTGCCATCTGTCGAATGGCCGTATATTTTTTTTAAGCCGGTCGAGCTGGCGTCGAAAGGCGACGGATCATTGCTGGCAAATCACACGGCCATACAAAAACTCGAAGCACTGCGACGACTGCTCGGCAAGCCGATGATCATCAACAGCGCATATCGTGACCCGATACACAATGCGCGGGTCGGCGGCGCGCCGTTGTCCAGACACAAGAAGGGTGATGCGTTCGACATTGCGCTAAAAAGTCAGTCGAAACAGCAGCTCATTCAATTTGCAAAGCAGGCAGGGTTTACGGGTTTTGGAATTAATTACCGGTCGTTTTTGCACGTAGATTGCGGCCCGGAAAGGAGCTGGTAATGTTGGATGTTTTAGGAGCAGTTTTTTCGGGCGGCCTTACTGGCATACTTGGGTCAGCTGTCTCCGGCATATTCAAATTTTTGGAAGTCCGCGAAGCTAACAAAGCAAAGGTGGCTGACCGACAGCATGAGCTGCGCCTGCAAGAAATACAAATGAAGGCGTACCAGCAAGAGACCGAACGCGAGCTGGCGATTGCATCACAGAAAAGTGCGTCCGAGCAGATGGTGGCGAGCTACGACCACGACAGCAAAATCGGCGAAGGATCTCAGTGGTGCGTCAATACTTTACGATTGGTTCGCCCAGCCATAACGCTTCTGAGTTGGGCCATGGTAACAATGATTTGGTTCACCATGAATAAAGGTTTTCTTGACCAAGCTAGTCAATCAGAAGTCATGCGATATTTAATAATGACGACTGTGTATACAGCATCCGCATCCACTTTATGGTGGTTTGGGGACAGAGGCCGCAGCTTTAAAAAATGAAAGTAATAATTCTGATAGCCATGGCAGCATTGATGCTGTCGGCCTGCCTGCCGCTGATGGTCGTGGGCGGCGCGAATGGCCTGTATGGTTGGCGCAAAGATCACGTCATAGATAGGCGCGTGACAGCATTAGAGGCGCACTGCATGCCGAAATTGGACACCCAGAAGGCACCGCCGCCTGAGACCATAACACCGCAAACGCGCATGCCGCGCACCTGGTCAACCCGCTGGGTCCAACACTAATCCACGTAACAACAATTCACGTAACAACGGCGTAACAAATATCTGTGGAAAATAGTGATTGGGCGAGCATATCCTGTATGGTAGTGTCTATACGCAGGTTGGTTGCCTGTGGATAAACCCGCAGAAATGCGCGCCTTTGTATGGCTCGTTATGTCTTTGTCTATTAATTTTTGGCACTGGCGATGCTAACACGAAGCACAAAGGGTGTTAGAATAATCCGCAGAAAACCGCCTGTTCTGGGCGGTTATTTTTTTTTGCGTAACAACGGCGTAACAAAAAAACACCTCCAGAGGTTTTGGTACTGGTAACTATGCGTACTTTCATGCTAAAAATGTTACTGAGAGTACCTATATTGTTGATAATCAAGTACAGGAGGTTGTGAAATGGTCGAGATTGTAGCTAAAGGGCCGGTAAAATCGAGGCAAAAAAAAGGGTGGGCATGCTACTATGTAAGCACCCGCCACAAGGACATAAAGAAAATCGCTGGAGAAAAAGGCGAGCTGATCTGGTTTCGTAATCGTGAAGATGCAGAACAAAAAGCTCGTGAGCTGAATGCTGCGCAATATACAAATGGTGTGGTGACTCGATCTGCTGCTGGCACGCTCGAATCCGCGTACAAAATCTACATGGCGTCTCAAGAAGAAAGAGCGGAACGAAAAACGTTAAGCTGGGAGTATTTGCGAAAAATCAAAAGCAACTTAAAGCGACCTATCGAGTGCCTTGGCAAAAACACAAAGGTCTCTGAAATCACAAAAGACAAAATTACTGACTACATAGCGTCTGACCCTCGATCTCGTTTGGTCAGGCAACACGTTTTAAATTATTTAAGCGCGGTATTTGAACATGCAATTGAATTAAAGTGGATAAATCACAATCCTGCCGCAAGAGTTCGGATCGAAGGCCAAAGAGTTTTCACAGAAGCCGAGATCGTAGAAGACGTTGGCTATAATTTTGACTTCGCGGAGTGCGAACGCATCATTCGGGGGTTGATAGCATACGACACTCAAGATGATTATCTGCCTTTAAGTTTGCGTGAGCGCGCGCGCAGACATCCTTGCAAACCACAAGGCTGGTGCAACGGTCTTGCAGTTATCACAATCGCAACAACTGGATTACGCACGCAGGAGATTGCAGCGTTGCGATGGAGCGCGGTCGATTTTGAACATGACAGGTTGCTTGTGACGACGGCAAAAAAGAGAGGTAAAGAAGGCGTTTCTTTTATTGGCAACGTCAAGAGCAAGAAAGGTCGAAGAGCTGTTCCGCTTGGAGCGCTCTCTAAGTTATTAAAAGAGTGGAGGCTCCGCAGCCCTTTTGCCAGCGACGATGATTTCGTCTTTCCTAACCATGTTGGAGATTTCAAAACAAATTATGAGGTTTGGAATCGCACGATCAAAAGAGTGCTGGAGATAGAAAACATCGACAGGCACTTTACGGCTTACACTTTTAGGCATGTTTATGCCACGCTGCTTGCACACAAAACGCAAAACGATTTTGTAAAGGTCGCTGACAGACTCGGTCACACCAACATCAATTTCAGCAGAAGCGTGTACTGTGAGCGGTTAGATGACGCGACCAAGAATGCCGAAAACGAAGTGGCTGACTCGATATTGAATACGGACAACGCACAAGACACGATTGTCGTAGAGGGTAAAGTGTATCAATTACGAAGCTAGGAGATGGAACGATGACTGATCAATATGAAACGGTGCCTGAGTATTTCAGACCTTGCATTGAAGATATTAAGGATCAAATCCCTACAAGCTGGGAATATTACGGGTCTCACAATGACGCGTGTCCCTCATGGCAGGCCAGAGGTTTACAAATATTTATGGATCATCCAGATCCCGCAATGAGAGAGGATGAGGATTGGTTTCGTTTCTGCGTACATCAAATTGACGGCAACGTGCGTCTGATAGAAACCGATAGTTTCGACGATTTAATAAAGTTCGTTAATGAATACTAAATTATAGTTAACGACCGTAGAATTTTGTAACGCCGTCGTTGGTGCGCTCAAAGCAGTACCACGCGGCGTTATCTTTTCCGGCTGTATTGCCGAACCATTTCACTCTGCCAATCGCGACAATCTTGGAACACATTTGCAAATACGGTGCTGCCTGCTTGGTATGCGCCCAGTCCGCGTCGGCGAGCAGCCATGTTTGTGGCGCGCGGCGAGTTAGCTCCACAATAACGCGGTGAAAAATATCTCGGGACCATGGCGGGTTTGTGATGATTGTGACGCCGGGCATATAAGGCGTCTTGCTGTAGCAACTTTGCCGTATGCTGGATGCCTGCGGCTTGATGTCTGCCGCGTATACACATTTATGCCCCACGGCTTCAAGCGCATCAATCAGCGCGCCATCGCCTGCGCAGGGTTCTATAAAATGAGTCATGATAGGCAGGTGTGCCAGCAAAGGCTCAACGGCAGACGGCGGTGTGCGATAGTAATCACGCTCGTGCCGTTGAAAGTCAGACCGTTTACCCATCAATTATCGCTCTTCCGATTTGCGTGACGACTTGCGGGACGACGGCATTTCCGAGGGCTTTAAGTCTGTCCACCCTATTCGATATCCCATGAGCCACTCGACCCACGTCGGGTTCAGTTTGCCATTTTTGTGACCCGCCATTTTGACTGCGTTGGGCAGTTGATCGTGATGCCCTCTTGCTTTTGCCAGATGTTTGCTGCTGTTCGCACCCTTGTAATCGCGCGTCGCTGGCGTGGGCCATAGTTGTCCTGATCTCGCCATGAAATAAAGGTTGCCCGTGCCTGATCTGTCCCCCGATCTTTCCCCGCCGCCGCTTGGCGTTGTCGGCGTCGGCCACCAACTGCCCGCGTCGCGTTCTTTCATTGACGGAGCCATCTGGTTCGCCTTGGCTGTCGGCGTGTGCAATAATCCAGACGCGGTCGCGTCGGTGCGGTGCATCGACACTGCAAGCTCCAATAATAAATGGGACGGCTTGGTAGCCGATGCGCGCCAAGTCAGAAAGGCTGCGTTCGAGGCCCATTGGTTGGTTAACAAAGCCTCGCACATTTTCGCCAATGACCCAGCGAGGCCGTAGCTCTGCAACAAGCCGAGCCATTTCCGGCCAGAGGTCTCTGTCATCTTCTGCGCCTCTTCGCTCCCCGGCAACGGACCACGGCTGGCACAGCTACGGGAACCCGCCGCAGATGAGATCAACACCATCTGCGAGTGCGGGTTCCGAACCTCTGAGTTGTCTGACATCGCCGTAAATTGGCGTGTCGGGCCAGTGTTTGCGGAGGACGGCTTGGCAGAACTTGTCCTGCTCACAGAAAGCGATAGTCCGAAAAGCTCCTGCTGCCTCAAGTCCGAGGCTGAACCCTCCGATGCCAGAGAAGAGGTCGAGGACTTTAATTTCATACTGCATCTTTCAACTGCTTTTCATGCGAACGCATATTTGCCTCGAAGCACTTATTAATATGCAGCAGCTGGCCTAGCCCGTTTATGACCCAGCTATGACGTGTGACGGGCTTGCCGCACCAGAAGCATGGTCGCTTTGGCACTTGCTCTACGACACGTTTATTCCTGCGTTTCATCGTCTACCAGTGCTGCAGCGATTGCCGCCCAACCGACCAAATCGTCGTAATCATCTTTGTTCTGCAAGCCGCCGCTGATCATGCGCGATATCTTTTGCAGGCAGTTCATCAGCGCAACTTGACTGGGTGTTACGCTGTAACCGATGTATCGCGACCAAAGCACTGCGGTGGTCTTGGTGTTTTTTTTCCAGTCGCCGTGCAGATCACCTCGCGCCTCGATAATCGCTTGTGCATTTTGTAACACTTCAAGCGGTGAGGTCATCTATAGCCTGCCGTGGTATAAAGATTCGGTCACCAATTTTTTTGCCGGTGATATCGCCCCTGTGAACCATTCTGCGCAGCCGCAGATTAGCGGCCTCACTAGCTCTGATTTTGCCGGTTGCGTCCGGCACCCCGCCGAATAGCTCGGCGGACGCCTCGACCAGCGGAACCAGCTTGCCATTCCTAGACATTGAAGCCACCTCCCTCGTCTTGCTCTACGATTTGTATGTCGATGCTGATGTTTCCTGTGTCCGAGTACATCCACGCGCTTATTTTGTAGTTGCCTGGCTGTAGTGTTTCCGTAACTTGAAACTTGCCGTTTGACCAAGGCGGCGCGCCCTTTTCTAATGGCACGTTGTTTTCAAAACGGTCTGCATTTTTAAAAAGATTTGTTCTCGCTACACTTCTGTATTTAGGCATTGTTGTTAAGCTCCCTCTTACGTTTGTTAAATATTGTTAGCAGTCCATGGTGAGTATCAGGCAAAGCAGTTTCCAAATGATCGAGCGTGCTTTTGTTTAAACTTGACCACGATTTCAGTTCTGCCGTGTTGCGTATGCGGCTTAAATTTTCTGCCGCATCCACCGCCCATGATTCGAGATCCAGCTTGGGCTTCGCAGGCGCGGTTGGCGGATTAAGCTGAACGACCTGCGCTGGCTTTGCGGCTTGCTTTTTGTCCGGCGCGCTAGCGATCTCCGCATCGTCATCTGGATCGCCAACAATACCCAAGAGATTGCACAAGCCATAGCGTCGTGCGTATGTGACTGCACTGCCATACTTTTGCATGTTATCTGCGCCCACTAGCGCGATGCCCTCGTCTTCAATAAATTGTCCGGTCTTGTGCATCACGCGCGTGACGAGCCTGTCGTTACCATCTCCGCCTGCGATGACCGACTGAGTTAACATCAAACCGTGTGCCGCTAACACTGGTCGCACTTTATCGAGACAATCTTTTAGCGTTGCATATTTGTTGTGAAAATGCGGGTTGAGGCCGGTCATAGCTGGGTCTGACATCTCACCTATGGCAGCGACTAATGCTGAAGCCAAGTCGGAATCATAGCTCATTGGATACGACCGAGCATTGAGCGGAGTGTATTCGCTTCTTTGATTTTCTCGCGCGCATCGCGATAGCTGCCGTTTGTGTATGCAAATTCATCAGCCTCGATCATCTGCGCTCTGCTTTCCAGCTGCTCAATTGTCTTGCGCAGCCAATCGGTCACTATTACTTTTTCATCCTCGGTCATTTGAAAGTGCTCCCTGCTAGTTCAAGATATTCGGGCGGTTTGTCCCGCCACATAAAATGCGAATAGTCCGGCGATAAGAATCGGAATAGATCGTCGAGATCCTCCGCACGTCTCAAAAGATGTTCACGAGCTTTTGCGATACGGCACATGCGTTTCAGCGCGCGCGCCATGGCGGCGTCGCCCAATGCCTCACAGGTATCGCTGTCAAAAACACGAAAGCCTGCAGGTGTGGCGTATATCAACTTTACGGGTACGTGCTGCTCCTGCCGATGTAACCACGCGCGGTACAGAGCGACCTGCATGATATGGTCTGGACGCGGTGCTGCTGGCAGCGACGGCATGCGGAAGCCCTGCTTTGTGTCAGAGGGTGACGGCCAGCTTGTTTTCAGCTCGACAACCGAGCTAGCTTCCAAGTCGATCTGACCGATGAAATCGAGATCGCAGCCGGTCATTTGCATGCTGACCCAGCGACCGTCATCGATGCGATTTGCGCCTTGCGTTGCCTCAAGGGTGCCTGCCAGCAGATTTGCGCACGTCAGCTCAAAAAACGTGCCAGTGACCTCTGGCGCGCCTGCGTCCTTTTCTTCTTTAGATTGCTTGACCGTGTATACGTGGTCGCGAATGAGCGCATGCTTTGCTTGGTCGTTCTCAATATGTGGCGGTGATTCATGCTCGTCGAACTCGGACAACGCAGACCGTAGCGCATTCTGCCATGGCTCATTATGAACCGTCGCAAGATTGACTGCCGTTTCTGCCGCTCGGCCTGCCGCCATCGCAGCATTGCCCGGCCACCGCATCTCGCGTGGGCGCGCGACGCACTTCTCAAAGAATTCCAGATCGTCCGGTCGGGTGCAACCGGATGGGCTGTGCGACGTAAACGAAAACCGCGCGGCATATTCTGGTACAAAATCAAAAGACATGTATACGATAAGTACATATGTCTGACAATCATGCAATAATTAGCCGGTCGCTATACCCATTATTCTATCAACTCCCACTGTTCGACTATGCTGAACTCTTGCTCTTGCGGTTTGTAAGCGCACCTGCAACGCTCGATTTTTGAGATATCCGAACAGGCGAGGTGTACGTTTTTGGTTCTTGCTCGTCAGCTCCACGAACAAAAACATTGTATGCCTGACCGGCTTCGACGCAAATTTCAATTGTTTGCAGCGCGTCTGGTTTGGGACCGGCGCAAAGCTCGTTCATGTCAATGCCCAGCACCTCGGCGCAATCCATCGCTTGCTCTATGTTAGGCTTTGTTTCACCACGTTCCCAGCGCCGATACGCATGAGCCGATACCTTGATTTTGTTTGAGATCTGATCGCGGGTATAACCGACGCGCTCGCGATGCATTTTTAGGCTTGTGTGAAACTTCATACTCTCAATTCCCGATCAACCAAATTTGTATTTATCGCGGTCCAGCTAGTTTCGCCGTTGATGTTCCACAGTTCTGTCAAACAAGGCTTTGCCTGCTCAAAAAAATCAGCCAACCGGTCTGCCATCCAAGCTATGGTTTCCAAAAAGTAATAGAGCAAGCGTCGTGTCGGCAAAAGCTGACCAGTTTCTGTTTCAGTCACACAATTATTTTCGACGAGTAAATTTACAGATTCACGAACACTAATTCGATGCTGCATGCTCGGACGCCCCATCGTCTGTTTTAGTATATCCCATGTCATTAATCTTTTGTGCAGCCATGAGCTTGCAATGATTTGCGCGCATCGCGGTATTCGCGCGTCTTGATAAAATAAGCGATAGATTGGCGTAGAGTTACTTAGCTGCGCAGTCGCAGGCGTGGCAGGCACTCTCGCAAACAAAAGTGGAGACATAATGCCATAATCCTTTTGGGTCTCTTCGGGCAGAGAGCGCACAAAATCGGTTGTCCTGTTGTCAGGGTGTACTACTCCGAGGGTCAAAAACTTAGCCATACATCGCAATGTTTTTTCATCGCACAACGGATCAAATGTATCGTTTGGCGGAGCTGAGTAATCGACTGGCAGTCGCACTATATTCTCACTCATTTTTTACCTCCCAATTTTTGTCGAACAGACACTCTGAGTAACACATGTAAGCTATTGGTGTCAAAGCGGTTATTTTTTACCCACAGATTTTTGAGTCCAGATACCTTGCTTT
>Ga0098043_1000642_pt1 | contig 12397 bp, 10 predicted proteins | sample 9B_taG_FD_92581 | JGI IMG/M metagenome (GOLD analysis project Ga0098043, IMG submission 92581) | Marine viral communities from the Subarctic Pacific Ocean - 9B_ETSP_OMZ_AT15188_CsCl metaG | ecosystem: Environmental > Aquatic > Marine > Oceanic | place: Subarctic Pacific Ocean | collected 2015-01-10 | reverse complement strand
TGTGAAGAGTTAATCCAGCGTTTGAATTTCCTGATAAGTTGGATGATTTCATAGCCGGAGTTATTCGTATATCGGTATTATCATTACTAACAATAGTAAATACACCAGCAGTATCGGCACTATTACTAAGTTGAGATGCTGAATCTGTAAACTTAATTTGAGAACCTACTAACATATTTGTTGGGTATCGTAATTTGTTACTTGAAAATAATGCATGTGGGCTGACTGATGTAAAAGTAATTTTTGTAAAATCTGCATTTGCATCGGTTACTGTAGTAATGTTAGCATCTGTACTTGCATTAATTGTTATTCCTGTTTCAGAAGCAAATGACACTTCTGCTAAGTCGCCCTTGTAAACTGTCGATGGCATGTTTTTTCACCTATGGTATTAATTCCGCAAGTATTACTACTTCTACTTGGAAGGTCATACGAAACAAAATTTTGCTTCGGTCACTTAAATCTGTCCGAGTTTTGAAAACTAATCGGTCAAAATTTGTGCCGTCGCCTTTTCGCTTCGTATGTATCAACCTCCGTACTTCATTCTCAAGAGCCTGTAAATGCTTTCGCCCCTTTGTAGTACGGACATCTACTGTGATATTTATGCGTGTCGTAACGAAATCGTAGAAGAGTTCGGGTGCTTCTTCGTTATGTGCTGTTTCATAACACAGAACATAATCGTGTTTTTGCAAGTCAAGACGCTTACCGTGTTCTGCGGTAATGTCTGCAATATCTATTACTACAGGACGGTAATTACTTGTGTTACCTCTATTCCAATCAGTTTTGAATAAAGAGATAATAGCATCAAGCCCTTCAGTCCATGTTGCTACCATGTTTAACCCTCCTTTTCAATTAATTTCTTAAAATCAATTGGAACAAATAATCCATTCTGATATTTCATATTGTATTTATCAAGGTGAGGATTAGACCTTAGCATGGCCCTATCAGTTGCTTTGTTAATTGTATTCATTTGAGATTCTGTAGCAGGTTCACCTGTAGCCACGCTTATAGGGTAACCATCTTGTATTTTGAATCCTAAATTCATTGCTTCAATAACCATCATTCGCTCACGATATTCTGCTGGTATAGTAGTAAATTGTTGATAAAATTGCTGTTGCATATCTTTATCTTTTTTGAATAATTCTTCTTGGATTCTAATGTGTACTTCCTCACCCTGCTTTTTGAAGTCACGCTTATCCATTATTCAAACACCACCAATTCAACATACTTTGGCAGTGTTCTATCTATTTCAGCCTGATATAATTGCACCTTGCTTGCAAGGTCAATATTCTGTGTACCTTCAGGGATTAGTACACTTCTATCATCTGACATTAGTAATTCGATTGCAACCATCTTAGTGCATATATCTTCAATTGCTTTCTCAATATATCTTTCACCGTAAATGTATGCTACCTTGATTGCATTCCACTCAAAGAACGGATATGAGTTGTTAAAGTAAACAATACCCATTTCATGGTCAAGCCACCAATCACGAAGTCTTGCATTGTCACCACTTGCAGAACCACCCTGTAAATCTACTAAGAAAGTAGTTTGAGTTATAGTTCCTGTAATATCACCTAAACTACCTGTTACTGCAACACACCCCGTAAACGATGTAGCAGTTTTACCTGTGTAACGGAAAACATCACCGCTTGTATCTATAGCCACACCAGCATTTACAAACCCTGTTGTAGATGCTACATTGATGGTTGTAGAATCAAGACTTGTGAATGTGGTGCTATTATTTTGTCCTTGGTCTATAGAAATATCAGAAGATGTGGTTACAATACTACATACTTCACCGGCTTTTACTGCTCTCATAGATGTCAGTTTTACAACACCTGTGCCATAGTCTGCGTTTGCTGATGCTAAAAACTCATGATTCACTCCTACATTAGAAGTTGAGCCTTCTAATGTAAATGCAGGTGCAAACTCGGCTGCTGTTTTTCCTACTCTGTCCTCTTTGTTGATTAGGTCTGCAAGGTTTTGAGCGACAGTTGTTGCATCAAAATCATCTCTCCATTGATTAGTTCCTGTACCTTGTGCTAATGTAGCAACTGTGCCGTTACCGGGTGACAAATATATTGCTGAAGAGCCTAAGTTAGATACATCATTAAACTTGACTCTGACTTCAGCACCACATATCTCACGATAATCGTCACCCTGCCATAGTTCAATGCGAAGCATCTGTTGCACATTACGGAATAAAAGAGGCGCAGTTCCTACATAATCAGTATAGTATCGTCTTCTGTATGGTTTGTATGTATCGAAGTTAATGTATTCAGCACTTACAAGATAAGGTCGCCAAGCATTGCGTGTCATGTTGTCTATGCGGTCTTGCATTTTTAGAATTACATGGTCTACCTTGGCTTTTGTTAATCCACGAACTCTACCATTGGTAAACGATGCTTTGTTTTGTACATACCCGTTGTCAGCCACTTGATAGTCCGATGCCGTTAGTGTTGCCCCGCTAAAGGTGATTTTGACATTTCCGGCCTTGCTACTTGTACCTTTACCGATAGCAGTGATAGTCAACTCTTCTTCACCGAGTGGGTCAGCATCGCTGTACACACGAATTTTGTCGCCTTCGCTAAAGCCTACTTGACGATACTCGTTGCCTGTGATATACACTGCGTCCGTATCAGCGTCAGCACTCATTAGTATAGCGTCTTGTGCGCTAATCTCAAGAAGGTCTGCTACTTTTTGGGCTGTAGTGTACGCTACTTCATCAGGGTAAAGTGGCCTTGTTTCAGGCTCACCGGGGCTGAATACCATTGGCACACTTTATTCCCCCTCACTGTGACTTCAACAAACTCCAAGCATCTGTAAATGCTACTCTTCTTGAACTTTTGAAATAATCAGGATGGTCGGGGTCCATTGGCATATGTTGCCTTTTAGGTGCCTCTTCTTCAGCCTCATCTTCTTCTTGAGGTTTTAGACCCTGACGAAGATTCCCTTGCTCATCGAATACATCAGGAGTTTTAGGCGGTGTATTAAATGTATTACCCGGACTTGTTACAATAGGTGGTTCAGTTTCAAAACGGAAACTTCCATCCGGGTTTCTAAACTCATCATCAATTGATGACATTTCACCTTCTACATCAGGTGTAGATAAATTTGACATCAATTCTTGACCTTCAAACGGTACTTTTTCACCCATGAACTTTAATCCGTATTTTTCAGGATTCATTACTGCTTCTCGCATAAGTGCATCTCTTGCTTGCTCAAACTGCTCTCCTGAAGCATCACCACCAGCCCCTCTCAAATGCTCGGCTGCTTTTTGATTAGCCCACTGTTGCAATCGCTTTTCTTCACCCTGCTCAGTTAAAATCTTCTGTCTATGTGGACGCATTGCTTTAATCAGTATTTTATTCATAGACTTCACATCCTTTTCTTTTCATCTCTGTGTCCTAAGTTGTATTCCATAGGTTTGTCACACGCACCACAGGTTTCTCTCCATAAGAAATGTAAGAAACCACAGTGTGTGCATCTTGTACCTGCACCGATGTTTAGTACATCCCCTATATCACGATTGCGTTGGCGTTGTTGTTGTGTTACACCGGCTAATGGTTTATCAGAATTGGTAACTGCACTACTATTGTAACTCAAGTCAGACTTAGTGCCCTGCTTAGAGGCTCGCATTATGTCTGATAAGTCAATACTTCTAACATCGAATCCCACACCACTCACCTCAGGAGAGTTGGTATAAGACTACAATAAATGTGTTACCGAGAACTGTGATACATTCAGTACCTAAGATAGCGTTAGTCGCACTTGCACCCGTTACTGCTTGAATAGCAGTATTGATTGTTGTTTGCAAAGCGGAAGCGTCACTAAACTCCTTTGGAGATAGTGGACCTACTACCTTAGAGGCTACTTTACTTAGACTTGCCATTGGTTGTCACCTCAAGAGCGACGACCAATTGCTACAAAGGTGCAAGCCGCACCTACATTGAGTGTAGTACCATTAATACCGGTTGTAGTTGCTGTTGCAGCACCACCGATAGGGTTAGCAATAGCACCATCAATAGAAGCCAAAAGGCTACTCAAATCAATGGCTTCTGCACCATCGGTACTGCCTGTTATAATCATTCTGTCACCGAAATATGTCGGTCTGTTGTCAATTGTTACTGCCATATTATTCTACTCCTTCTATTGTAGGGTTTAAGTGCCCTTCTACGAATTCAAGTGCCCTTGTTTTAGTGACATATCCACTCCCTATATCTACATTGTTGTCTGCGAGCCATCTTAAAATATCTCTTCGACTCCAACCGGGGTCAGGAATACCATCGTCATCTTCATCAAGGGAATCACCCCCCTCATCACGCTCTATTAAAAATCGTGATGAGGGTAGGGTGTGTTGCCACTCGTTTAACCAATCTTGGGTAACTTCTACTATTTCGCCTCTTAACCAAGGTCCAATAGTGTCTGCTCTGCGCCTTTCATAAAAAGGCCCAAGATAGGTTACTGTAGGCACTTAATCACCTTCAGTTAAGCAAGACGCATGTTACAGTTCCAGCACCAGCCGCTTCTCCGTGAAGAACGATTGATGGGTCTGAGCCGCCTGTCTTAGCAGCAGGTATAAGTCCTGTGTTAGTAAAGGTAGCAGATAGAGTCTTGTCGGCTACTGCAAAGGTAGTACCAAGTACACCAATAATCTTTGAAGCACCTGCACTTAGAACCAATACTTGTTCAGCCGCATCAGCCAATGTAAATGCAATTTGTACTAATCTCATTGAGCCTACTGCATTTCCATCAGTGTTTGCTGCGTTGAATCCAGTAAGTGTACCCGGATAAGAGCCACCTGCGTTTCCATCAAGCCAACCTGTTTCGTCTACAGGAGTACCTGTTCGCAAGTCAAGGTCTAAAAGAACCGAAACTGTCCCTGAGGTAAAATCTCCATCATCGAAAGATATTGTTAATCCTTTTTGTGTTTTTGTTTCTGTTGTCATAATTTTTCATCTCCTTATTTAATCTCCAAACAGCCTCACTTTAGGTCACGGATAGAGCCGTGTCCTCCGAAGAAAGTAGTCCATAACTCTCCCATAGTGCGGTACATTCCTTCTTGTCCAAGGCGGTTGATAGCGAATGGGTCGCCAGTTTCAATACCGGACTCAAAGTACTGTGTTGGAATTGCTGTACTAAAGTATAGGTAATCAGTATCAAGGAAGTACATTCTGCTGATTGTATCAGCCTGTACATCTTTGGAAGGGATAATTGGTACACCGTTGTAGGTTGCTACGATAAATCCTGCTTCAACACCGGGTACACCTTTAACACCGTTGTAGGTAGGTGTGACTCTCTTTTCTTCCATAAACCTCTGCTGAGATTGTAGAAGTTGTTGTAGCCTCATCAAAGTATCATATCCAGTTAGGATAACCTTTGGATTACCACCACGAGTCCAACACTTTTGGAAAAGGTCGTCAAGGTGGTCTAGTGATAGAACACGGTCAGTACCACTGTTCTCATTGTGTTCTGCTAATGACCAAGAAGAAGCACTTCGGTCAATGGAGTAAATGTCTTCAGCAGAGCCAGCAGAAGCACCTGTGGTGATTCTGTCAAGTGACTCAAAGTCATTTCCAGCAACAGTTGCTTTGTCAGTAGTTAGCATCTTGTTAATGTGTTCAGCGTGGTGCTTACCCATTTCTTCTTTCATGATAGCACGAATGTCACCAAGTCCGTCATCCTTGTCAGCAAGGAACATTGCAGTTTCAGACATATCGAATGTGTGGACGATTGTCTTTGGTTTTGCTGCAATGTGTTCAAAAGTAGGCTTGGTTGTGTCCGGTAGAGTAGCGTTTTCTGCTACACCGCCACCAACGGTAAACGATGGGCGGCCTGTGATAACTCTCCAACCACTGCGTTCCCAAGGTCGCTTTGGTAGAATAGAGAATGCGTTAAACTCTTGGTTTAACTGTGACCATACTTTGCGACCATAAATCGCTTGGTATGTTCCCGCAGTTGTACTCAGCATTGGCGCATCTGCCTTGAGCAATTCACTACCTGAGTAGGAATAGCCCATAGCATTGCCAGCACCGTAGTAGTAGCGTTCCATGTCGTGAATGTTCCTGATATAATCTCTTGCCATATTTTCATCTCCTTATTCTATTTATTCTCCCCTCATAGTTCTTGAAGCAAGGGCGTGGACTTCATCCCAACCCATGTTTGCCAAATCCTGTGTGGAAGGTACTTCGATGTTAGATGCAGCAGACTTCTGTATTGCTACTCCGCCGCTACCGATGTTGTCTATTCGCTCGTTAAGAGTTTCAAGAGTTTTCATAATTTGTCCAAGTGGCTCTCGTGCATCGAATGCCGCTTTTTCTTGCTCTGCCTTTGCAATTTCAACTTCTTGGTTGAATCTGTTTGCAAAGTGTCCCTCAAGGTCATTGCGGAAGTGTTGCTCTGTTGCTGCTGCCTTGTAGACTTCGTATGCAGCCTCAATGTCAGAGTCAGAAACATTTCCATGGTTTAGGTAACCCTTAGATAATTTAGCAGGGCCAAGCGCACCGGATGGTGTCTTACCGCCGCTTGCTGTGATTGCGTTGATTGCACCGGTTGAAGGTGAACCACCTTCCTGTCCACGGCCACGGACTTGACCACCAAAGTAGTCAGCACCGTCTACTGCGTCAGGATTGTCAAAGCCACCAAGTTGTGCCTTTTCCAAGTTGTCAAAGTGTAGTCTTGCTGCATCTGTATCAACACCAGCAGACTTCAGTGTTCCTTCCATCCAACTTAGGTATTCAGAAGTAATTACATCGCTGTATTCATCGCCTTTCATATACATCTTGTCATCATCCTCTTTTTCTTCATCTTTATTTTCTTCTTTAGGCTTGTCATCGTCACCTTTGGACTCTTTCTTGTCCTCCATGTGTTCCTTGAGTCCGGGTGGCATTTCACCCTTTTCCAATTCGTCAAGCCTCTTTTCAAGCCTATTCATTATATCTGCCATGTCTGTTTCTGTCATGTTTCTATCCTCCTTTAAAATTCTAAATTGTGCTTCAGGATTAATTCCTTTTTCACAAATTGTAATCTCATGTAACTCCATTTTTGAAATCTCTTGGTAGTCACCTTTTTCCATATCTGACCTTCGCACTCTTTTGAATGCTTGACCTCCAATGGAAAATCCACGAAGATTACCTTTGCGGATTTCGGCGGCTACTTCACGAGCCTTCTCTATATCATTACGGAGTTTAACTACAACAAACATTCCTGTGTCGTCTACTTCAGACTTCCACATTCTACCATTGTTGTCTACATAGGAGTCAATTACTTCTCCTACTTGTATATTGGAATGTGCTAATTGTACATTTCGGAATCTGTCGCTCTTCATAAAGTTGCCAAAAGCACTGTTTAGTGCCCCTTGTGTAATCAAGTCACCTTGCTTGTCTACTAACTCTACAGAAGCATATCCAGCAACTACTAAATCGGAACCACTCTTTAGAAGAGCAATGCCATCAGTGGGTCGCTGAATCGCCAACATTGCCTCAAGAAGTACCTGTAATGGTATTTATACCTAACTTTAAGTTTGGGACACTATTGGCTGGTCATTGTCATAGTCTATAGAAAGATTTTCATTTTCATCCGTACTGACTTGAATATGATTCAGTCGCTCTTTTTTAGGCACTTTCTTTTCATCATTATTTTTCTTTTCACCATCGAAATCAGGTAGAGTAGATTCGTTTCTTAGTTGGGTGGGGCCACGAGGTGATTCTTGGGGCGTACCGACACCAATTCCAAGTCCTTTTGGCCCTGTCCAAGTCATTTTTTCTTTCGCAATTGCATCCAAAGCACGAACTATTATTTCCAAAGCCTTCTTCTTATTTTCGGGTTTGATAATCACATCTTCATCGTCAGCATCTATAATACCAACGCTTTGCTCTTCTACTTTCTCATCGGTTGGCTTCTTTGGCATTTCTAATTTATCTTCCTTTCTTAGATTACCTGTAATCATCAAAGGTGCTACAGGCGACCAAAACGGTAGCAAACTTTCTGCTAACACTACAGGATAATCTGTTTTCTTTAGTGAACCAATAGCACTTGTAGGAGAATGAATATACCATGCTTCATTTAATTGCTCATAAGAATAATTTACCACATCAATATCTTTTATGATGATTTGAATATGGTTATCATCAACTTCTATATCGTGAGGAATAAGAATCGGTGCAAAAGATTTAGTGAGTAAATCAAGAGATTCTACACTTGCAGCCCCTTCTCCTTCACCCTCACTTTCTATTTCTTTGAATTGTACATTGTAAACTGCTCGCTCTTTTCTATTCTTCTTAGTAACACCTGTAATTGATGCTCTAACTATGTCACCAATCTTGAATATCTTTTGTTGGTTATGAGCAGTACCTACATCCATGTAGTAATTACCATCATGCTCAATTGCTCTATTACCTAACTCTTCACCATGATTGATAGGACCAGCACCAAGTTGGTAGGTGTACGGCCCCTTACCCCTTCTATCAAGAATAATGAAATTATAATCTCTACTACTGCGATATAATATCCACTTAGGGTGTCGCCTTTCACCTTTCATGTAAGTAGACTTGTTATCTCTAAGTAATATGTTATCATGCTCTTCTTTCAAATTATTTACTGAATCCTCAAGCCCTTCATCATCTGTCATTCTTGTATCGTGAGGGCCGGGTACAATGACATTTTCGTGACTTTCAAATTGAGAGCGTAGTATCTTCAATCTTTCATACAATTGCATGTCAGATACATTGTTATCATCATAGTTCAATATGTCAATGATGTTCAATTCTTCTTCACCAAGAATACCATCTATGGTGAAATTATTATCGTTAATCTTACCTAACGCTTCTTTTGTGCCTTTACGAAGTCCCTTCTTTTTACCACTTTCATTGTATGCAGTAACTTCGTCATCGTTTTTCACAATAATAACTCTTTGACCATCATACCATTTACTTACAACCCAAGAGCCGCTAAACCCTTTCAAGTGTTCAAGGTCTTTCATGTCGAATATACGGTGCATCGGTCTTACTGCTGGTGACCAAGCGGCCTCATCACTCTTAGTAAGTAGTATATCAGGGTCAAGTAGCGAAGTAATAATTTCAGTCATTTCACTCATAGCGATACGAGTAGGCACATCACTTGGAGTTTCAAATGTATCATAATTCATACTTAAGAACGGAGGTTGTGTGTATTGCGGAGGTGGTGCATTTTCCCAAATTTGATTCCAATTACCTTTACCATGTGCTACATCAAGTAACTCTTCAGGTACACCATAGAATAAACCGGGGCCGGGATTAGTACCAGCCACGATATTACCTTGTGAATCGAAATCACAACCAACATTAGGATTACATTCATGCCCTCCATGCCAAGCACCACTGTCAAAGGTGTCCATAATAGAATGATTGTTAGGACTTGGTGCGCCTACTGCACCCATTTTCAAACCTGCCGACTCAACTAATTCATTAGGTGGAGTGAAAAGCCCAAACTCATCTTCTTCAGCAGTTGGGTTATAATGTACTACAGTATCAAGATAGTTTCTTGTTTGCCTTGAAACTTTATCTTTACCTTTTCTTTGTAAGCCTTGCATGTTATGTACATCACCTGTAAGCATCCCAATACCTGCGGCTTGCATACTAAAATCGAATTGTTGAGGATTTAACATTCCCATCATTCTGCGTGGTACAGCGTGTGCAAAGTGTCCTTTCCAATCACTTTCTTTGAATGTTGTTTGAGAATCCATCAATGCTGTATGATAATCTGAATTGTGAAGTTTATGAAAGAATAACTCTTCGTCAGATACTTCACCTTCATCTTTATTTGCTAACTCTTCATTATGGTGTAAATCTTCTATATTCACACCACGAATATCTTTTATGTTACCATGAGTGATTATGTCTTTTATTGTCGCTACAGCCAAAGGAGTATTCAAATCACTACTTTTTTGTCGTAAATTAGCAATCATTTGTTTAGCCATAGGTGACCTTTCATTAATGTTTAGAGCATCAAATATTTCTTTGTCACTCATGTTAGGGTCTATCATTGTACCATGAGTTTTCAAGTGTTTAGCCATATCTAAATGGAACTTGTCTTGTTTTGGATTTGCTTTTAGTTCCTTAGATATACCGTAACCCAAAGCCTGTAGGCCGTGTACATCATGTGGTACAGTCATAATGTATCTTTGAGCATCACGGAATGCTCTCATAGTGTTGTCAATATATTGTTGGGGATTAGAAGTATCAAACGCATCAGGTCTTGCCTCTATCATGGCTGGAATGATTTTATCTCTTGCTACTTCGGCCACTAAGTTTCTATGCGACTTGGCTAAATCGTGAAGAGTATTTGCTTCTATTTTCCAAAAATTATTTGCTTTTGAACCCAATACCTTTTGCATACTTTTTCTCTGCAATTCGGCTAACTCTCTTTCAGTTTCACTTATTCTGATTGCAATAGCCTCTTTTTCTTCGGGGTCTGTTAAACCTGTAAACTCTTGAGATAAATTATCTAAATAATTAGTTAGTTCAGTTTCTTTTTCAAACGAAGGTAACATACCACCTAATCTAATTATTCGATTAATAGCATCGTGTACACCGGCTTTGACTGTAGTTTTATTTTTTTGATTCCTTCTTTTTTCTTCATTTTCTTGATTTAGTGTGTGTATAACATCATCAAATGTGTTACCTAAATCATCAAAATTGATTTTAGAATGCTGTGAATCAAATATTGCTGACTTTAATTCATGGTGGTCATCACCTTCTAAATAATCTAAAATCTCTTTCGGATTAGTAGTGTTTAGAATCTTAGCAATGGTATTAACAATTCTCACAGGCATAAAGTGCTTAGGATTATCAATAAACATATTTTTCATATTTTTGTAATTTGGTTGAGTTATGTTTCCCCATCCCATAAGTTCAGCAAATTGGTCAGCATCTTCATCTCCAAGCCCGCTATCACCTCTCATGTAATCATTAAACTTTACAATTGAATTTTTTGCAGGGTTATTTGGATGATTCAATCTCCCTGTGAGTTTGTTTAACCAAAAAGCATGTCTTGCATTTTTATGAATATGATTATCAGATGGATTAGCACCGAAAGCACCATGTGGAATTATAGACACATTAGGAATATTAGTAATTGTATCTGAATTGGGAATTAAGTGACTTCCATATTTTTCTCTGCCCTTTTTACTTGTAAATCTCATTACATATTCATACTGTGGAGAAAGTGAAGATTTGTGTTCAGTGAAATTATTTTTATCAGTCAAAGGCTCTTTCAAAAGACCACTATTATTTTTGTAAGGTACACTTACATTCATTGGAGAAAGCAAGTTTTGTACACTTAATGTGTCGGGTGGATAAACATATTTTTTCTTAGTAATATCATAAACACCGTGTAACCGTTGTTTTTCAGGCATAAAATGATATGCCAAAGAAGTGTTATTCGGGTTAGCATGGATATATTCTGTGCCTGTATCTTGAATGTCAAACAAATCAGACATGCCATCTTCATTTGCGGCTGCTGCATGAATCATTTCAATATAGGTAGCAAGGGTCATGTTACCGCCTCCTGTATTTTGGAACGGTTGTGACCAAAACTTACCGGGGCCGTATGTGTGCGTACCATCCTTCGATACCTTCCAATACTCCGGCTTTTCCTCTTCAGGGTGAGGGCCATGTACAGCAGTAAAAAATGCACGATGATTGCGTAAATCTTTGATTTGTGAATGAAGTGAACCACTTCTTTTTGCCATTTCTACAACCATGTTTATCATGCTTGAATCAACAATAGGGCCATCCATTTCTCCATGTATTGGATGGTTTTCTAACAAATTACCACTTACAGGGTCATATCCCGCTAGATACATTAAGTCGTCTTTAGTCATTCTTACATTTGAAATATCCCTTTTCTTTCTTAATGAACCATATTTACCATCTTTTTTAATTGTTCTAAAGTGGTTGTAAGAAGCCTCTCTTAAATCAGGCCAATCCATTTCTTTCATCGGTTCTTTACCAATCCTTAATCTTGGTAAAAATTGCAAAGCATGATGACCTGCTGCTTCACGGTTAGCCTCATGTTGATTGTTTATTTCATCAAGAATGTAATCAGCAAGTGACCTTTCACCTAATTCATCTAAAGGAGTATGGGCTATTTTTCCTAATGATTGCTGGAAAAATCTATCTTCACCGGGGTTGTGATAATCTGTATCGTTACTCTCTTGTCTAAAAGGGGCATTTCTTCCCGGCATTTTCATTTTTCTAATTGCCCAATTCTTTTCAGGAGTCATTCTCATTAATTTGTTATAGATTAAACGAGCAGCAGGGATTTTTTCACCATTAGGTAATTTAATTTCATCATGCTCATCCAAGCCCGGCCCTTCTATATGTTTTTGAATGGCGGTTCTTTCTTCGGGAGAAAACCA
>Ga0098043_1000639_pt1 | contig 12439 bp, 6 predicted proteins | sample 9B_taG_FD_92581 | JGI IMG/M metagenome (GOLD analysis project Ga0098043, IMG submission 92581) | Marine viral communities from the Subarctic Pacific Ocean - 9B_ETSP_OMZ_AT15188_CsCl metaG | ecosystem: Environmental > Aquatic > Marine > Oceanic | place: Subarctic Pacific Ocean | collected 2015-01-10 | reverse complement strand
ATATTTCTATAACATCTTGATTTGTTCCATCGTGATGTAAGCCAGCAACTTGAGTGTCAGCATTAGCTGCAGTACCACGCATAGGATTATATCCACTAACACCGCTACCTATAGGTGGGTTAACCATTATTGTCCAGCGTTGTCTTAGATTGTGACCTCTGTATTGATTCTTTTTGTTACCTGTAGCATAGTTCCTTATACCAAAAGCACCTGTATGGATGTTTGTTCCATGCTTCCAGTACGTACCTGCGCCTGTACTATATCCAAACTCAGGGTAGTTTGCAAAAGAAGAAACTGTATAAACTGTTTCGTCTGGATCTTTTTGAAATCTAAACTGAGCTCCAGGCTCTACTAGTTCTCTTATAAATCTAGCAGCAGCTTCATAATTATCTCCAGCAACTTCGCTTAGCTGGTGAGGTGTTCCTCCAGCGTCTACAATATCACTCCAGTTACTACCATTGTATCCAGTACCCATACCTGTCCAAGATATATCCATGCACTTACCGCCATTCCATATACCTCTACTAGGCATACCATGATTGCTTTTCATGTTGCCAACTGGATGCTCGTTTCCGTTCCAAGATGGTGCTCCTTCTGGTTTATCTTGAGCATCTGGCTCAGTTGACCAGTTACCATACGCGTCATTGTTTTGACCAACAGCTATAATGGCTTGAAACAAATTACCTCCAAAATAACCTCCTGGTCTATTGCTATGTCTACCGGTCCATGAATATGCTGTACATGCATCTATAAAAAATTCTTGGCGACCAGCCATTTTGATCCAAAAATCTTCTGCCCTCCAAGCCTGACCACCACCTGCTGATTGGTTCCTATCATTAACAGATCTTATAGGATCGGCATGTAACTTTTTATTTTTAACTTCGGTACCTGAATTAGCATCATCTGGTACATCACCTTCAGCTTCATTACCCCACCAATAGCTAGTGTGGTGGCTATAAGCGGCTTGGCTTCTAGACATGCTTTCGGCTGCCGTGTTATATATTTTAAAACTATCACCACCGTTGACAGAGTGCTTAAAGTGAGTACCATCGCTAAGCTGGTAAACGTAGTCATCACCACCTCCCCACTCTTTGGCATCTTCAGGTATTTCACCTAAATAACCAGCTGTACCAGCTCCAGCATTAGGATCAAACGCATTCCAATAACCATTATTATTTAAATATCTAAGACCCCAGTTTGCTTTAACACTGTACTCGCCATTACCAGCTCGTAAAACGTATTGATCTAAAACGCTGTCTCTTTGTATTTTTACAAAAAATCTACCGTCAAACTCAGGCCTATTAACTACTTTATGTTCATATATATCAAAGATAAGCCCGTCTACTCTAGTAGCAAACGTATCAGCTGTAGAAGTTATTAATATATCTTCATTAAACTTACCAGCAATCTTGATTTTATAATCATCAGCTTCGTCGGGTCCAAGCTTTGTTATTTTAGCTATCTCATATTCTTCTGATTCATTGGCTCCAGCAAAGAATCTAATAGTCATTCTATCAGGAGTCCTTAACCACTCATCAGTATTTCCAAATACACCTTCAAACGCCCCTGCGTTTACCAATATATACGTCTGGTCTTCTAGTGGATAACCTCTAGTAGAGTTACCTATATCATCATCATCATTGTAAAATCTACCTAAAGTATTGATATCTGTTTTTATATAATCTGGAGCCTCGTTTTCTATAGCTATTACTTTATATCTAGCTTTGTCATGAACATATTGATTAGTTCCATGACCTTTTTTAAGAGTTAAGTAATCTTCTGTATCTAGTTTGCTTCTATCAGCAGAAGGAAACGATATCCAAATATTACCATCTTCAGCAAAGTACCATCTGTCCATTGCTAAATTATAATACTCCGAAGAAGTTTCTTTTACATAATAAGAATAATACTTAGCCCAAGAAGGTATGTATGTACTAGTGTTAAATTTAGCTGTAAGTTTATTTTGAGTATGCGATTGATCTTTTTCTACTCTTGTGGTTGCAAAACCATCAAAGTCACTAGCTGTTAGCACAGGAGTTTCTCTACCGTATTCATCGCTAAACACAACACCTAGTTGATATGTTCTTATTGATTTTACAGAGCTCAAGCCAAACTCAGTGTCAACAATAGGCGTAGAGCTATACCCTACAGTAAAGTGTGGTTCTTCTTTTACAGTATTACCTAAAGTAAAGTTACCGTATACAAGCCTATTAGCTGTTATTTCTTGCGCTAACGCTTTAACAGGTACAGAGTCTTGAGTTCTTATTAATTGATTGCTAGGTAAAAGCTGATGTAGTAAATCTGTTTTAAGAGTATATTGTCCTCTAGCGTTATTGTCATAGTAAAAATCATTTTCAATAGCAGGCCAAGCTGGATGCCCATCTTTTTCTGTAATTGTTTTTACTACGTATACAGGCGGCTTCTTGTCTTCTTTATAAAGTATATCTATAGCTGTTACATCTTCTGGAAAACAATCTTCTTCTGCATAGTAATTTTTAAGAATAAGTCTTCTTAATTGATTAGTCATACCTAAGTTATAACCATCTTTATTTCTATATCTAAACTCGCCTGGTAAAAACGCTATACGCGACCAAGGTGCAAACGTAGAGTATTCTCCATCTGCATATTTATATCTATAAGAAAATCTAGGAAACTGTAACTCAAATAAAGGATCTGGCTTTTCTAATCTAACAAACCAGCTTGTGTCATTTTGATCTATAACAGATGAAATAGAAAGTACTAATAACTCAAAACCAGTTGAAAACAAGTTGTCGGCGTCTACTACGTTAGAAGCTACAACTTCACATCTCATTTGATAATCTAAAAAGTTCTCTTCGTCGTCAGTGTCTACTTGAGCTGTGAATAACAATATGTCACCAACTCTAAAATCAACAGGCTCTGTAAAATTAAACGCTGATAAAGGTATAACATCATCTGCGCTGTATACTGATAGGTCTAAACCAACAACCTCTGAATTAGAAAGGTTAGCAACAGAACCTCCAGTAGGTATTCTGTCTTGCAAGTCTCTAAACATATCTATATCTAGAGCTTTTTTAGGTGCTTTTCTAATAACAGTAACGTGTTGCTCTTCTACATAAACAACTCTTTTAGAATCTTTTCTAAGAGCTATTTTGTACTGTGAAGCACCTTGACTATTTATACCGTCTTCAACTACAAGTCGCGTATTAAAATATCTAGTGTCACCAGTAAACGTTTGGTCTGTAGGTGAGCCTGAAGCGTAGCCGTTAACGCCAGCTCCTTGAAGATACTCTGTACCACCAGTGCCTAATATTGACTTTTCTATATGTATTCTTTTAGGCTCTGTATATCCGTCTGTCCAATATATATAACCTTCATGAACGTTTATAGCGTTAATAAGAATCTGTGGATCAAATTTTAATACTCTATCAGCATTAAATGTTACTACATCATTCTGTTGAGGCGCTGTAGTTGGAGTAAAGCTAGCTCCATTTTTCTCTAAATATATTTTAAACCTGTCGTTACCTGTATCGTATATGATATCTGAAACTAATACGTTGTCTATTTCACCGTATTGAGTAGTGCCCATAGTGCCAATAAGCTTCATGCCTATTCTAATACCAGTAAAATTAAATGTATTTCCACCGGCTGCAATATATATAAAGTTATTTGATGTAGTGCTATTAGCACTTATATGCTGCCTTATTTGAAATATATCTACAAAAACGTGCTCAACTCTATTTGATTGAGTGTTGTATCTTAGAATATGATCAGCAATAAAAGCGCCGCTAGCAGCGCCAAAGTTACCGTTTTTATGGTGTATAAACCAATATATTGACTCTGTGTTTTTATCTGCTACAGTACCTACGCAAACAGCTCCTCCGCAATCATCTATTCCATAGTCTCCATTGCTCGCCGCCATAGTTCTATGAGTAGTATTACCCAAAAGAGTCTGCAACGTGCCTACCTCTGAGGTGTCAGACGTTCCAACTTGAACATTTAAAGCATCGGTATATTGACCATCAGGAACAAGTCTTTCATCAAGATCTTTATTCATCTGCCCCTGGGCAAAGCTACGTTTTAATTCCGCCATACGTTAGTGCTTGATTATTTTAGAGCTACCTCTAAGTACTTGAGTTAATTCTTCTAGCTTAATATTTGAAAGCCTAAGCTTAGCTTTTCTAGTTTCTGCAAACCTTTCTTTTTTAACTAGCAGAAGAGTTGAAGGATCTGTATCTCTTCTTGCAGACAATATACCGTATAGTATATGCTTGTATATAGCTTCTTCAGCCATTTTAGGGACCATAGACGCAGTTAAATCAATTGATCCATCGTTAGGCCCAAATCCACTAGTTACAAGTCCATCACTGATGTATTTTAAAACAAGAGTTTTACCGGCTAAGTTTGAGCTAAAGTGAAACTTACCAGCGCTTTCGTCTATGAAAAATGTTCCGTTACCTTGAGCGTACTGTGGATCAATACCGTATCTTTGTCCTTTTAAATGACCATACAGGTCGTCTACATCGTCTGAATCTGTAGAACCTAAATCAACTGGCGATTGGTTTTTAAACTTATCAACCGTGTCAGAGTTTTCATCTGTAGTTAAATCTTGATCAGAACTAAAAGCAGATGTATCGAAAGCGCCCTCACTTGTCACGGTATGGTTAACGTCTAAAGGATTTGATGTTTTGCTAGTTGGATATATTATTCTCTGTATACCATTACCGTCTGTCCAAGATAACTTAACATAGTTAATATAATCTATTGGTGTGACTAAAACTAAACCATCAGGAACTTCAACCTCCCAGTCTTTAGTACATGTCAGCGTATCATAGCTTAACTCTTGCAACGCTCTTGTTGCATGGAAATTAATATCCATGTGTAGTACGTTTTGGCAAAGCTTATTAGGACCTACGTACGTAGCTGCAAATGAATCAATAATCTCTGCTAAACTAATGTATCTATAGTTACCGTGATCACCACCATTAGCGTAGTATTGATCAGCTCTTGTAGTTAATATTGCCATGTGTTATGATGATTGTAGTAATGTGTCAGCTTGGTTTTTAGAACCTGCATACTGAGATAATTTAGGTTTGTTAATAACTATTCCAGCTAAATCTAATATTGTATATACTAACGTGTCTTCTTCACTAACGTGCAGTTCAAAGTTTATAGCTAAATTTGAGTTGTATAAAGCTTTTCCATTAACAACCACATATGCCCACTCAACAGGTATAGGTCTTCTAAAACATTCAACAGTTACATTAGATGTTTCTTCTTGTGCGCTTCCTGCGTAAACAACTATGTCTCTACCGGTAACTCTATTATGCGCATACACTGGCGCTTGGCCTGCAGTAGAATTAATATGTCGTACAGAACGCTTCATACGCTCTGCTTCATTTATACTTATATGTTGACACACTTGGTCGTTAAAAAACACGTGACCGGTCTGAAACACTTCATAGTTAGTGCCACTAACGTTTATGTTTTCAGGAAACGTATGTCCACTTGTTACAACTTCGCTAGAAGCAAATGGCCCTAGCTTTTTATGTATGAGCTCTAGCACATCTGATTCATCTACTTCTAAACCACTTTCGCTAGTGTCTATACGCTCACGTAAATTCATCGCATAAAAATACGATTCAAATATGCTCATTTGAGCCTGATTGGCAAGTAAGTTATATTCTTGTGGTGTAATATAACCTCTTTGCTCTTTATTTGCAAGAGCTAATACTCTTTGATATACCGTGTCTACACTTACTGCCATAATTCGTTTTTAAGTTTAGTGACCGCCCCGAAGGGCAGTCACATAACTAGTTAATTTAATCTTTTCTCTATATTAGAGTATATTTCCATACCTTCGTCAGTCTTGAACCAAGCTGCTAAAGCATTATAAGGATGCTCGTCGAAAGGTACTGTCATAATCTTTCTATTGTTCGAGCCCCACATAAAGTATCGCTGATCGTTAGAAAGTTTAATAATACCTTGCTCTGTAGCTTTAACACCAAAGTTTCTAAGAACTACGTTGTCATCATTTACTAATTCTAAGAACAAGAAAGGGTTTCTTTTAGCGTATAACAACAGATCGCGTCTAAGCTCTTTAGAACTCATCTGTGCCACTCTAGAACCAATCTCAACTCTCATAATAGCTTCTGCCAGATCGATATCTATAGACTTAGCTGTCATTAGCGCCTCTACTTCAGCTTCTAATATGTCAAGCTCGTTTTCAGCCACTTCTACCGGCTTATACTCGTAGTATATATTATCTCTGTGTGGGTGGTATAAAGATAAAAGTTTCTGCAAAGTTACTTTTTCTTTTTCAACAAATAAAGCACCACTTCTAAACACAATGTGCTCAAGTCTTTGATCTCCTTTCATCTCATCAACAAAAGGTGTTTTTTGATTTTGACAATACTTAAGCTCTCTTTCGTAGCCTTTTTCTTCGTCAAACCAATAGACATTTTGTGACTTAATACTTCTTGAGAGAGGCTTTTTATTTCCTTTAAGATAATAAATTCTATCTTTAATTTCCCAACCTTTTTTCTTTGGTTTCTCTACAACTGGAGGTGGTGTAGGCTTTTGCGCCTCAACAACTACAGTTTCTTTTACTTGAGGTTCTTCTATAACCTCTTCTTTTTTCTTTTTAGCCATAATATAATATAATAAAAGTTAATATAAAACTACCCCACCCGAAGGTAGGGTAGTTTCACCAAATATAGTTTACTTCAATAACATGAAGTTGTTCGCACCTTGAACTACTAAGCAACGCTCAGTAAGCATATGAAGCTGCATCACGTCAAGCGCAGATGTAGCAGCACCTACCGAACCAGTAACCCAAGTCTTCATACGACGATCGTCAGTTTGAGAAGCACGGAAACGTACGTGTAAGAACGGACGCTTAAGGTTTCTACCTAACATTTGATCGTACACAGTAGAAACACCAGCTGGAACAATAACCCCACGGATAGCGTTAGCTGCGTTAGCTGCGTTAATTGATCCACGAGTTGCTTTGTCGTTTAAGTAACGGAAGTCAGACTTATAGAAGTCGTAAGAACCTCTGCGGAAACCAGAGAAGCCAAGGTTTAGAGCCAAGTCTTCGTCATTTTCAAACACCCCGTAAGAAGTACCACCAGCACCGTATGAATTCATAGATGCAAGCATATCGTCAATAGCTAATGATGTAGCACGGTTAACGAATAGCATGTTCTCTTCAATTGCACCTTGAGAATCAAACTCTGCTAGAATAGCATCAAACTCAGCTAAGTCGCCAGCGCCACTTAAACCAGTAATACCAGAAGTTACGTTTCCACGAGACTCAATAGCCGCGAACAAACCTTCTGTACCAGCGTTATTAGCTGCGTTAGTTGTTGTACCAGGTAGTATTGTAGAACCTTGAACTTCAGATGCAGTAGTAGCAAATTCAGCTTCTAGCATTGACATTTCAATGTAGTCAGTAAAACGAGCGCGAGTGTCTGCTTCAGCCTTTAGGTACCATAGGTAACCTGATTGACCGTCTTCAGCAGCTACTTCAACCCAACCAATACGAGATGCATCTGATCCAGATACTTCGTAGTAGTCCTTCATAATAATTGGCTTATTGCTGAAAGACTTAAAGTCTGGCTCGTTAGCTCCACGAGAATCACTAGTGTTAGTAGTACCAGCAGCCAAACGGTAGCTGTCTCCTTTACCAAATTCAGAACCGTATACTAGAATAGTAGTTCCTTTTGTAGCCGTATTAGCTGATAAAGCCGACTGTCCGTAAGGAAGTACATCTATAACTTCATTTGCTACGACAGATACTAAACATTTAAAAATACCATCAGAGTTAGACACAATGATAGTATCGTTTACACGGATGCCGTGATTAGCAGCAGTAAATCCTGCTGTCTCATCAATATCAGCCTCAATAGTTATTTGAGCGATATTAGATACACTAGTACCTGGGTCAGCACCCGCGGTAGCTGAGCTTACATTACCTTTGTAAGATAAGTGTAATCTACCCTGCTCAGACCAAATAACTTGGTCAGCTGTCATTGATTCTTCTGCTCCTACTTGCGCAAGAAAACCAGAAATTGTACGAGGTCCAAAAACCTCAGCTTCCTTCTCCATAAGATCCGGAAGGTATTGTTGCGCCCAGTCATTTGCTCCGGACGTAAAATCTAAATAGTTTGTGTTAAGCGTTTGCTTTTGTGGAGCTGGCACGCTGTTTAACAAACTTCCTCCTGTAATTGCCATTTTTTCTTAATTTTTATTTTTTATTCTTAATTTTAAAACCATAAGAGCTTGAATCGTCACCTAGCACTTTAACTTTAATGCCACCAGCTTCAATCGAGTTATGCGATTGACGCGGGTCCATGTTAACATTTTTAGACTTAGCCATAGTTTCTTTTATGGCGTCAGCCTTGCCTTGTTCGTAAAAATGCTGTGCAACTGTATCAGCGTTCATAGCTGTGAATAAACTTCTGTGATAACCCTTAGCATCAGACATTGCTTCATTTTCGTCTAAAAACTTTTTAAACATATTATTAATATCAGATTGGGTTTCTTTGACTTGATCTACGTCGTTTACATTAAAACGATACACTTTGTTTCCGACGTTGTATTCAAAACCTTTGAACTTATCGTTAAACAATTGTTCTGTTTTTTTATTAAACGTATCTCTTTGTCTAGTTATTGCTTGCTGATTTTGCTCAGACTCTTTATTGTATCTATTGAAGAAATCAACAGCCTTCTGCTGATCTTTAGTTAAATTGCTTCCAGCTTTAATTTCTTCATAGTATTTAGACTTTTGCCCGTCTAAGTAGGCTTTGGCCTCGGCAACTTGCTCTTTGAGGGCCAGCTTTTTTCTTTTAATATCTTTAGCTTCATCTAGCTCTTCGTCGTAAGAAAACTTATCTTCTAAAAGAAAGTTTATTTCTTCAGAATCTAAATGAGGTTTAGTTCTTGAGTAGTACTCTCGTAACGCATCTTGATCATCAATGTCTTTAACATCTCTGTTAAGTCTTACATAGTCTTCTAAGCTACCACCAGTATCAGCTATAAAGTCAACAAGTTTTTGTACGCCTTCAGGTAAAGGTTGTCCAGTAGCTTCGGCTTGATCTAAAGCCTCTGACACTTCTTCTTTAAACTCGTTTACTTCTTCTAGTACTCGTACTTCTTCTTGTGCTTCTCCTTGCGTTTGTACTTGGTCTTCACTTTGTGCGGGCTCGGCATCTTCATCGACTCTAGCCACTCTTGTGTTGTCAGAGTTGTTTTCTTCAACTTCATTTGTTGGTGGTGGTTTGCTTAAATCTACTTTGATAATGTCTGGATTATCTTTGCTATCAAATTTTTCTAAATCAAGCTCAGGAGTTGCCTCCTCTACTTGTGGTGTTTCTTGTTCGACCTCTTGAATTACTTCTTCAAGATCTGTTTGTTTATTTTCCATGATAAAATATTATATAATTATGTTCCTATTTGTGGGTTAAACTTATCTAAACCTACTCCGCCTCCAAGTACATCATTACCTGAAGATTCAAATGTTTTAGCACTTTGCTTTGTTTTTTCTCGCTTATCTTTTCCAGCCTCTTTCATACCCTCTATTCTTTCATTAGAAGCTCGCTCTTCATTACGAAGCATATTGTTTAATTCAAACTCGTATTGCATTAACTCTTTTTTAAGTCTAACTTCTTCTTGAAGATATGATAATTTGTTAGAAGATCTTAAGCCTTCTACTTGCATGTCCGCTTCAGTTTTTGCCTGATTTTTTTGTATCTCAGCTTGAGCAGCGGCTTGTTGAGCTTGCGTATTCGCTTCTGCTTGCGCTTTGATATTTTCTTGTTGGATTTTTTGATCTCGCTCTTGTTTTTGTTTACGCTTTATTTTTAAAAGCTTATTAGCTAAAGTTACATTGCGAACCTCTCTAATATCTATAGCATCATCTAAGTCTATTAATTGCTGGGCTAAAGCAGTTTGAATGTTGTTTTCTAACAATTGCTTTTGTTCTTCGTCTGGCTCTAGCTCAATGAATATACCAAAGTCATATAAATATAATTCTGTCATTTCAGAAAGCGTAGCTACGTTGTGTGAGCCTAGTGCTTGAGCGAAAGCATCTGCTGTAGGAGAGTACTCTAATATATCTGATATTCTTAGCGACAGCGATTCAGCAACAGAAGCTGTTAAATACATAGACGACAAAAGTATATGTCGTGTAGCTACGTTTGAATTAGCTGCCGCTAGTTTTTGAACGCCTACTAAAGATTTAGGATCAGGTAAGCTACCGTCACGAGCTTCGTTTAAACCAGTGACATCACGTATCATTTGTAAATAATAATTGTAAGTATTGATAAGACTTTGTATCTTACCTTGACCTGTACCATTAGCTATTTGTTGAATAGGTACTTTACCAGGATTAGGATCTCCATCTGCAGTTAAGCTTCTACCAATAACGCTACCAGTTTGGAAGAACATGTTAAGAGCTTCTTGCGGATTGTAGTTTGTTCCATTACCAAGATCAACTTCAGCAATACCATCTACATCAAGATATACACCATCTGGAACCATACGTGACATCACCTGTTGTAGCTTTAAGTGTGTAAGCTGAATCATATCAGCAAACCCAGTTATTCTACTAACTAAAGATTCTATTTTATTGTTGTACATACGTGGTGCAACAAGGCTATAGTTCATTTTAACTTTGTTAAAATCAGACTTTGATCGTATCATGTTGTCACACATGCGCCATTGCAGCAACTTGTCTGTACCTAGTACTATAGCGCCTTCAAATACAACCTCTACAGCTCTTTGAACTTTAGCAAAGTTTACTTGCTTGTCTTTAGGTGGATTAAAGCTTTCATCTTTTTGTATAGCTTTTTCTCCACCAGACTTTGTTTCTTTAATCTTATAAACGTCGTTCATATACGTTTTATGATTAAAGTAAAGTATTTGTATTTTATTTTGATCTCTAACTTCTAATCTATTATATCTTCCTCTCGGTCTATAAGAGCTTTTTTTAATTGACTCTAAATCTTGTTCTGTTAGATGAGGGTACTGTCTTACTAGCTCGTTTATAGATATTGTTTTTACTTCTCCAATATAATATATATCTTCAAAATATGGAGAGTCACTATAAGAGTATACTATATTAGCTGGATCTACGTAATCAATAGTAACTCCATCACTAGTGTTAAATCCTGTTTTTACGCAAGCTATACCTAGCACAGTTAAATCGTATAACAGTCTACGTCTAGTTAGATCGTATTTATTACCGTCAAGTAATACGTTGATTGCTTGTTCTTCAGCTAGCTCTACAGCCTGCTTGTAGCTAAGCTGCATATGCAACTCTAGTTCTTCTTTTGTTTCTGGTAGTGTATCTTTGTTACTCTTATAAACATCAACACCAAACATCTTTTTTGCTTTGTCGTTGAATTTTTTAGCTGCCATGTCATCTACCATAGCTTGCATGTAAGCAGTTCTTTTAGCTACGCCGTATTGATCTTGAGAATATGCTTTAACATTAAACATACGCTCAGACATGCCATTAACAACGATGTCTACAAATTTAGGTATAATTGGCACTGGCTTCCAGTCAAGATTTAAATACGACAAATCACCGTTAATAGATAATTCATCTTTATATTTTTGAACAGACTGCTCGCCTCTAGCATATAATCTAAGCATATGATACTTATCTTGAGTATCCATATATCTATTAGAGTGTATACCATTGAACCACTCTTGCTCAATAGCATAAGCTACCTTAAGCCCGTACTCTGGACTTACTTTTTCTAAATCGCTTACGATTTGAGATGGAAAATTAACATATACTTGTTGAGCCATTATTTTAGTATTCTAGAGTTGAAGCCCTCGTTATTATATTTTGCTATATTCAAGTTCACTGATGTTCTTTGTACTTTAGGATTTGGTGCATACATGTGTCTATTGCAAGCCATTATAGCTAGCCCGGAACTTATTGACGCATCAAACTTAGTTCTTCTATTTATATCAAACTTAGACCAATCGTTTAGAGTTTCATTAAAATACATAGTTCCATATTCTCCGTCTCCAATATGCCCTACGTGATTTTGTATGTACATTTCAATTGCAGCAGCGTGAGCTTGTTTAATATCTTCACTTGAGTTTGGTATACCACCAACCTCTTTTTCTGCAACAGATAATTTTTTCCAAGACTTATCTGGTCTGTTCATGCTGTATCCTCTATAACCTCTACGTCTCAAGTAATACAGTAATCTAGGTTTGTTGTTCTCTGCAAGCAAAGGCATACCGTAAAAAACCAACGCCATTAAAACGTCTTCAAAAAACATTTCTGCAGTCTGTGGTCTAGCTACATATTCTAGGAAGAAAGTGTTTGAGGGCACTTCTTCCATAGAAAATTTTGTTAATCCGTGTAAAGCTCCTTTAGAACCGCGACCATCAACCGTGCCGCTGATATCGTAACTATCGCAACCAAAGGCGCCAACGT
>Ga0098043_1000638_pt1 | contig 12440 bp, 13 predicted proteins | sample 9B_taG_FD_92581 | JGI IMG/M metagenome (GOLD analysis project Ga0098043, IMG submission 92581) | Marine viral communities from the Subarctic Pacific Ocean - 9B_ETSP_OMZ_AT15188_CsCl metaG | ecosystem: Environmental > Aquatic > Marine > Oceanic | place: Subarctic Pacific Ocean | collected 2015-01-10 | reverse complement strand
GATATAATCATGGTTGCTTTAGATATGGATAATGACAGAGTTTATTTTGGTAAAAATGGTTCATGGAATGATGGTTCGGGTAATGCAGATGAAGCTAACTTGAGTGATTACGTTTCTTTAAGTGGAGTTGTTAATGGATTAGCTGCAGTTGCTAATGCTAATGGTAGTGCTACTGCTACATTTGAAATGAATTTTGGTAACCCATCTTTTGCAATATCAAGTAGTAATGCAGATGCAAATGGATATGGTAATTTTGAATATTCTGTACCATCAGGATATTATGCACTATGTACTAAAAATTTAGCGGAGTTTGGATAATGGCATATACAACAATAGATAATGGTAAAGACTATTTTAATACAGTAACTTGGAGTGGTAATGGTGCAGATGACAGAAATATCACAGGAGTAGGATTTCAACCTGATACAGTTTGGTATAAAGAAAGAAATAATGCAGTAAGTCATAGATGGGTTGACGCAGTTAGAGGTATTGGAAAAGAGTTATATGTAGATATAGCTAATGCTGAATATTCAGCTTCTAATGAATTACAAGCGTATCAATCTGACGGTTTTCAAATTGGTAGTGATGGCTCAATTAATGGCAGTAGTGATACTTATGTAGGTTGGTGTTGGAAAGCATCTGGTTCTACTGCTTCTAATACTGATGGTACAAATGCTAGTACAGTATCAGCCAATCAAACCGCAGGATTTAGTATAGTTACTTATACAAGAGATGGTAATTCAGTAACTACAGTAGGACATGGATTAGGGAAAACTCCTAAAGTAAAAATAGAAAAGGATAGAGATACAGATAGTACAAGTTGGTCATTTATTACAAATGCTTCAGGTTCAGACCAATATGGATTTTTAGACACAACTGCTACTTTTAACAGCACTACTTCAGGATTTACATCAACTGTATTTAGAAGTGCTATGGGAGCAAATCAAGGGGATATATTGGCGTATGTTTTTGCAGAAATACAAGGCTACTCTAAATTTGGTATTTATGAAGGTAACGGAAGCACAGATGGAGCATTTGTTTATACAGGATTTAAACCTTCTTTTATAATAATGAAACCCACTAATCAATCTACAGAGTGGACATTGCAAGACACTACAAGAGACCCTGTAAATCCTGTTAATAATAGACTTATACCTAATGATTATGTAGCTGAATATACAAATACAAGTTGCTTAACTGATTTTTTATCAAATGGATTTAAGATGAGAACAAATCACCCAAGTAATAATAGTAGTGGATATACATTTTTTTATATGGCATTTGCAGAACATCCATTTGTAAGTAGTGAAGGAGTGCCAGTAACGGCAAGATAGGAGGACAACAACATGTGTGAATATTGTGGCGGTGGTTGTGGTGGTTGCTAATGATTAGCGAGAAACCCAAAACACAAAGACTACCAAAGAAAAAACAGCAGGAAGAGGCAATTAAACAAGCTAAACTTAAACAGATTACAAAGCCTCAACCTGCACCAGAAAAACCTAGGACAGTAGCTAAGACTACTGCACCTATGAAGAAACGTATGAAACCTATTCGTGGTCCAATGGTAGAAGCAAAACAAACATCTAAACCTATGGCAGGTAATAGAAGAACAGATATATCTGCTCAACCTACCGCAGGTAGAATGACTGCTGCAGATATGTTTGAAAGAAGAAAGAAAGAAAAGAGAAAAGAATTAACAAGACAGATGAAACCTTTAAGGATAGGCTAATTGAAACTACTATTAACAGTATTATTTTTATTTGGTGTAACAGCTACTATTACAGATTTAAAAGCTGAGACGAACACTGTGTCTAGCACAGTTGTTACAAACTCTACACCACCTACGGCTAATGCACCTTCTATAATAAATTCTAACAGCGATATATGTAAGGTTGGTGTGGGTGCTAGTGTACAGAATAATGTTGTAGGCCTTGCAACAGGAGTTGTAATAGATGATGAACTTTGTCAAAAATTAAAGCTATCTAGAAGTTTATATGCCTATGGTATGAAAGTTGCTGCGGTTAGCATCTTATGTCAAGACTATCGTACCTGGGATAGCATGACAGATGCAGGGACTCCATGTCCAGTTAAAGGTTTAATTGGTGCAGAAGCTGCAGCTTATTGGGAAGCTAATCCTTCTGAAATTCCAGATGGTAGTAGATACAAACCTCAATACCTACAAAATAAAGTAGAGGAAGAATCAAAAGGAGATGTAGATGGCATTAAGAATTTTGGTCTTATGGCTCTTACTTTGTTACTCATACTCTAAAGCAGATTGCTTACCAGATACAGAGGGATTATGTACCCCTGGAGTATCTATTGTAGAAGATACACAAATAGATATTAGTGAAGAAGATTTAGGAACAGAAATTGTAACTACTACAACAACAACAGTCACCACTACTACTACGACTGTTACTAATGAAAACTCAGGAGATATCCTAGATGGAGATGCAGGATATGTAGCTACATCAAAAGAAGGTGATATGGATATTGACTGGGGTGGTCAAGGACCTGCAAGTATGCCAACAGGAAATGCTTGTTATGGACTAGGGTCTGATAAATGTGCTAGTATAGTAGGAAGTGGTAATAGTACCTCTACTATGGGTGTTGCAGGAATGGGTACAACATTCATTCAAACTGTCGATATTTCTGATTTAAATATTAGCAATGGCGGAGAAGTAAAATATACAATAGAGGTTGACAAGCAAGATGCTCAAGATAGAATATACATGCACATTACAGGACTTAACGGCACTAGCCAAGTCTTTTCAGGTACTGACATCTTGTCTGAATCTGGCATTGCATCAGGTTACCAATCATACAATGGTTCTTTCGATTTCGGTGGTGTACTAAATAAATTAACTATTGAAATTGGTGGTAGAGATATTAATCTAGCAGTTGGTCCACTATTTGATGATGTTACAGTAGATGTATTTTATAATGTAATTAATACTATAATTACACAACAAATTACTACAATAGAAGAAATATATTATCTAGATATATTTGACCCTACAGAGTTAGATTTTATAGAAGAAGTTTTTGAATATAATGATGTAAGCTTTGATGATGGTGATATTGATTTTGCCCCTATAGAACCTGAGACAGAAGAAGTAACATATGAAACTGTAGAATTAGAAATACAAGAGTTTGAAGTAGACTTTGAAATAGATTTACCAGAACCTGAATTAGTATCTGTAGAAATTGAAACAGAAATGGAACTAGAGCTAGAAATAGAAATGGAGATGGAAATAGATTTACCTGAACCTGAAGTAGAAGAACCTGTAGATGAACAACCAACAGAAGAATCAACAGAACCCGATAGCGAAGCTACTGAAGAACCCGCTATGGAAACAGAGGATAGTACAGAACAAGAAGAAGTACAACAGGAAGAAGTTGAAGAACCAGAAAAGCCTGTAAAAGAACCAACATCAAAAGAGAAAGCTGCAACTAAGATAGTAAAAAAGATTGATGACAAAGCTAGGTATGATGAATCAAATCAAATGAAGACGTTAATTGTTATGCAAATACTTGGCAATACAAAAACATTCTTTGACACACAATCAACTATTGTTGATACAGATGTTAACGAATACTTAAACAAAACAATAGAGGACAACTACGGAGTGTTATTTGATATGGCACAAGGACAAACTATGGAGAATATAATAAATGGCCAGTATTGAGTATCAGGGGATTAAATTCTCTGGTGGAAAATTTTTTATTATTCTATCTTTGATAGGTGCGATAGTCGGCGGTGGTTGGTCAGCATATAAATTTTATGATGACTACTTAGACATGAAACAACAAGTACAAGAGTTTGTAGCTCCCGACCTCAGCGGTTTTGATAAGAAAATAGATTTAGCGAAAGCTGAAATGGACAAACGATTAGAATTAATTGAACAACAATTAGAGACGATTAAAACAGAAATGTCCATGATTTTAGAAGAAGTAACTTTAGTAGCTCAAACTGCAAAGGAACTTAAAGATGACCTCAAGGGTGACGTAAGACAATTACAAATGGATAAAAGACACTTAGAAGATATGGTGGATAGCATTAAAAATAAAACAAGAGAGGAACTTAGATTGTTTGAAGATAGCATAAAAGAACTAGAAAAAGACCTTCAATTAAAAATTGACAAAGCGTTAAATAACCCTTTAAGCGGTATGTCCGCAAAGAGCAAATAATGAAGATAGATATAAAACTAGCAGCACCTTATCTTATCATGGCCTGTGGTTTCGCTATGACATGGGGAATGTGGACTGAAAGACTATCGGCGGTAGAAACTAAAGTAGATAAAGTTACACAAATGCAACAAGACATTGCAGTGATAAAAGAAAAGATAATGTGGATGGAAGCATATCTAATTAATGGAGATAACTAATGGCAACGTATAAATCATTTGCAGATTTGAATGAACAACAAAGACAACAGTTTGGGGATGAGGATTCATATAAAAAATTTATGGATTCTAATGTTATGGAAACAAACCCTATTCAACAAGAACAACAACCTACAACACAAAATACATTGACAGACCCTACAGACTTTGCACAAGCACAAGTAGGTGCTGCTGTTAGACAACCTAGCTTACCTACAGGAGCATCAGTCATGCCAGGACTTGCTCTTCAGTCTCCAACAGATACCACATTACAAACAACTCCTGGACTTACAGGTACACAAGCGGCGGCGGCTCCAACCACACCTACTGCTCCCACTATTGCACCTCAAGCAGTTCCTACATCCACTGCTATTGCACAACAAACTGCAACCGCAGCTCCGATGTATTCCGCAGTAACAGGACAAACAGTTCCACAAATGGATGCAGCACAAGGTACAGTTTCTGCACCTATGGTTGCTCAACAACAAGACCTAACTGCATTACCACCAGAAGCAACAGTACAAGGTCAATTAGCCAATATATCAGAAGCTATTAATACAGCAGTTGATGAAGGCAAACCTATACCTGCATTTGCATCAGGGGCAAAAAGATTAGTCGATGCTGCTATGCAACAAAGAGGATTAGGTTCTTCTAGTATAGCTGCAGAGGCACTAGCACAAGGTATATTAGAAGCATCTATACCGATTGCACAACAAGATGCACAGTTCTATCAACAAGCAATATTTCAGAACTTAAATAACAGACAACAAGCAGCAGTATTAAATGCACAACAATCTTTTCAGATGGATACTGCTAATCTATCTAATAGACAACAAGCCAGTCTAACCAACATCCAACTCAGACAACAATCAATGCTATCAGACCAAGCGGCTTCTAATGCTGCATTGCAGTTTAATGCCCAAAGTCAGGCACAAACTGACCAGTTCTTTGCAAGTCTTGCAACTCAAATAAATACTAACAATGCACAAAGAGTAGATGCGATGAATCAGTATGCAGTATCTGAACAAAATAGAATATCTGCAGAAAATGCTAGAAATGAAATAGGTGTGGCAGAAGCTAATGCACAAAGAGAAGCAGCAATCAATCAATTCAATACACAATTAGAAGACCAAAGACAAAGATTCAATGTAGAGAATCAAAGATTAATTGACCAATCAAATGTAACATGGAGAAGAAGTATCAACACTGCAAATACTGCCGCTATAAATGCAGCCAATCAAACAGATGCACAGAACTTACTAAATATATCTAACTTTGCACTATCTGCATTATGGCAACAGTGGAGAGATGAAGCATCTTGGATTAACACATCATCAGAGAATGAAAAAGAAAGAGCACATAATATAGCTATTGCTGCTCTTGAAAGAGAAACACAATTAGAATTAATGAATGAAACATCTAAGAATGAACTTAACAGTCTACTAGGACAGTTAGGCGTAAAGATTTTCGCAGGATTATAATCATAGGAGAAATACAATGGCATTAGGATTTTCACAACTTTTAAGTTATGGAGTAACAGGGGCAAAATTATTATCTGAAGTTATGTCAGATAACAAAGACCAATCAGGAACAATAAGTGGTGGGGAAAAGTTTCAAAGAAGTCAGGCAATTAGACAAACATTTGAACAATTAAAAAGGCCTACAAAATCTTTACAAGAAGCAGGTGAAGTAAAGGCAAGTGTTGCAATAGCTTATGAAGAACTAAATAGAGTATGGGATGCAATACTACCCAATGCCTATGCTGAAATAATCAAGACTGTAGAACAACCTGCATTTTCACCAAAGAAGGATATAATATAATGGAAAGACAACAAAACCCTTTTGATACACCTGTTCCGGGACAATCATTAACAGACAATCCTAAAAATTATAAGTGGGAAAATCCTGCTAGATTTTCAAAACTAGAGGATTCCTCATTACATATTTGGAGAGAGTTAAATAAGAAAGATAATTTAAAAAGAATAATAGTTTTACTAGAAGCAGGTATATCTGTAGAAGCAGTAACTAGAACTATAGTGTTCTCAGGATTTATAGAAGGTGCATTTAGTATAGACTCTGCTTTACTTCTAACGCCGATAGTTCAAAAAATGATATTTACTATTGGTAAAGCTGCAGGTATTTCTAAATTAAAAATAACAAATCCTAAAAAGAATATGACAGAAGCTATGATTAAAGATTTATATAAATCTAGAGGGTATGTACCTTCAAAGAAGACAATGAAAAAAGCAAAGAAAGCAGCAGAAGAAAAACCTAAAGGTTTAATGTCTAGAGCAAAGGAGGATAAATAATGGGATTATTTAACGCCACAGCATTTCTAAAAGGCGCAGCACAAGAAGGCCTTAATATGTTTAACAAAGCAGAAGCAATAGGCGAAGAGGGTATAGAAAATTTAAAAGCTGCTAGAGAAGAAGTTAATGAAGAAATTAAAACAATGAAAGACACCTATAATAAAGCAATACAAATAGGTGATAATGTAGGTGGTGGTGCATTTGCTAAATATTTATTTAATACACAAGACATATCATACCTTGCAGGTTTAGCTAATGAAACACAGGAAACTAGAACAGACGAATTATCTACATTAAAAAAGAATTTTGAATCACTGTCCGAAGAAGAAAAAGCAAAGTTTTCTGATGGTGACTTTTCTGAAACTGTTAAAGCAGATTATGATAGAGAAGTAGAAGCACTCAAAGTAAATGGCGGACTAGTCAATACAAATAATTTAGGAGTAGCTACTGCTAACACATTAGGTGGTAAAGTTCAACAAATGGTTGATAGACAGTTTGAACCTAGAAGACAAGCTATCATAGACACTGTGGGTGGCGGTCAGTTAAAAGAATCTACACCTATACAAGGGGGTTTTGAAGCCTTATCTTCTGCTACAACAGGTGTTATAGATTTTAAAACTGGAGGAAGTCCAGAAAATCTAGAATTAGGAAGGTTTAAAAAATCTATACTAGACCAGTTTGAAGGCTATCTAGACTCCAATAGATTTAGAGTACAGGGAACTAATATATTTACAAATGACCAAGCATTAAGGGCATTTGGTAACATAGTGGGAATAGACTACTCTAGAAAATATGATGATGGAGAAATGGGTAGGGATAAAATAGGAAATTTATTAACTGAGGGAGTTGAACTATTAGAAGGACAAGGAGTGCAAACAACTGAAGGTGCAATAATGGAAGATGTGTTTAAACAAAACTACATTAACAGTAATTATGGAGATGTATTTAACTACAGTGGATTATTGGATATCCTAGATAATATGGTGGATGAGAGTGAGTAAATTTTTTAATCCCAACAGGGGAGAAAAAATAGACTCATCAAAGGTAAAAGATAAAAGGTCTGGATTTTTTAGTATTACAGACTCTGGAAAAGACTCTACAATAGAATATAAAAGAAACGAAAAAGACTTAGAGGATTATGACTATCAAGAGTATGAAGACCTCAGTAAAAAAAGTGATTTAGGATTTGCATTTAAACTAGGTCTCCTAGATACCTATAGGGGTGTAAAACAAATAGCAGGTTTTGATGAAGCAGAAATGCGAAAAGAACAAAATGAACTTGTTAAAAGGATGCAAGGTGATAATGGTGGTTTAGTAAAAGCTGCTTATTTTGCAGGTGCATTGTTAGACCCTGCCTCTTGGTTAATACCCTTTGGCAAAGCCAGAACACTTTGGCAAATGGGCAAGTATGGAATGGTATCTGGAGCAGTAGCGGGAGCTGCAGGTTATGTAGACGAAGACCAAGATAGTATCTTAACAGAGGGTAAGATGACTAGAAAAGAACAAGCTCTTTTTGGTCTTGGTGCAGGAGGTGTTGTTGCACCTGCTTTTGGTGTACTTAAAAATATAGGAGTGAAAGCAACAGGTAAAGGGAAAGTAATACCTGTAGGAGGTCCTGACCCAGAGGGTTTCTTTGGACAATTATTTAGTTTAAAACATGTTAATCCTAAGAAAGCAGTAAAGAGAGGATATACAAAAGTACAAATTGAAGGTGCTGCTAAAACACCAGAAGGTAAAGTTACCCCTGGTGGTAGAAAAGTAATTATAGAAAAAGGTCCTAAAAGAACTTTATTTGAAAGACCAGATACAAAAATTGGTGACCCTACCGCCGATATAAAACCAACAGTTTTAAAAGACGACTTAGAGTTATTAAATAAAAACAAAGCAAGAAAAGGAATGTACCTATTTGGACCACAAAGTTTTGCTAATAAATATATATTTAAACCCTATGAAGAAAAAGTAGGAAGGCCTTTATTTAATAAGTTGGCTAAGAGTGGTGAGTCTACATCTGCAGTAGCAGGTGGACTAATTGGATTTAATACAGACCAAGAAGCACCTATCATTAGCTTCACTGACCCTTTTAGTTCAAGATTAGGAAGAGCATTTACAGGTGCTTTATTTGGCTTTGGTGGTTATAAAGTATTAAAAAAGGTTAAAGTAGGTAAAAAATTTGGAACAAAAGAAGAAGAAGGAAAAGAGTTTCATATGTCTCTAACTGAATATTTAGGAAGAGGTTTCATAGATAAATATAATTTACCAAGAGAGTACACAGCATTAAGACAACAAGCTCAAGGTCTTGGTGGTACAATAGCTGCACAGTTTAACGACTTAGTTCAAAAGGCAAAAATATTAACGATAGATGAAAGAAAAATACTATACAATATTTTAGAAGGTGAAGAAATTGTAAATGTAAAGTCTAAAAAAGTAAAAGAGTTATCTGAAGAAGCAAGGAAAACTATTAATATGTATGGTCAGATGTACCATGACTTAGGACTGCTTGATAAAAAAGTATTCAGAAAAAATGCTGCATCTTATTTAAGAAGAATATATGCAGATGAAACAGATGTACCCAAAATAGGCGATGATTTAAGGCCAAGGGGAATTATAAAAAAAGTATCTATAGAAGAATATAATAAGATATACAAAAAGCAAAAAGCATTTAATGAAGATGGCTCTAAAGTAATGATTAGAGGTGGACTAGATGACAAATTACCTAACGGAAAAATACCTCTGGTCCCGCATCGTGGTTGGGAGGTTTTAGAAAATGTAGATGCTAGTAAATTAAATAATAAAAAATACATTGAAGATTTAAAATCTCGAAACCTAATTGATGAAGATGGGAATATAAGTATTCGTTGGGAATTAACTAAAGGACAAAGACTTGCTAAAGGAGAGATAGAAGACGCTGCAGCATCTATAGAATTGACAGGACAATATATGGCATCAACAATTTCTCAATTTAAATTTTATGATGATTTATTTAAAACACCTAGCCTGTCTCCCTATGTTAAAAAGACAACTAAAAAAGGTGACAGATATGTATTAGATAAAAAATTTAAAGGACTATCTGAATCCGAAATGAATAAAGCAGGATATTATAAAATGCCTAGCACTAAATTTAAAGATTCAAAAGTTCAAAAATATGGAAAATTAGCAGGTAAATATGTACAAGAAGAAGTTTATAAAAGTTTATTAACTGCACAAAAATATAGAGAGGGTCCTTTAAAAGATATATTTGGTGGATACCTTAGATTAAATAGAGTTTGGAAAGCTAGTAAAACTGCTTGGAATCCTACTGTCCATGTTAATAATATTTTTGGTAACATTTTCTTCTCAGATATGGGGGATATTCCTCTATTTGTAGGGACAGGAAAAGGTGGAGGATTGATTAATTCCTTCAAACTATTAGCAGAACATAATAGTAAGAAGCCAATAAAATCTAAAGCGGTTTATCTAGCACAAAAGTATGGAGTATTTGACGCTGACTTTATAGCAAGGGAATTAAAAACATTTGATTTTAAATCGGTTAAAAATGCATATAAATATGATGATAAAAAAACTGAATGGACAAATGCAGTAGAAATATCAGAAAGAATATATAACGCCGTTAGAAAAAATAAAATAACAGGAACACTAGAAGATTGGTATAGAGTAGAAGACCACATATTTAGATTAAATGCCTTTATTCATAAGATGCAACAAGGTTATTCACCTTCAGATGCAGCCATGTTTGCAAGAAAACAATTTATTGATTATGATATAGATGCCCCTGTTGTTAACTTTTTAAGGCATAGCGTTACTCCTTTCTTAGCTTTTAGCTATCGGATAATACCTGTATTAGCAGAAACAGCGGTAGTTAGACCTTGGAAGTATGCAAAGTATGCGGCACTAGGCTACGCTATAAATAAGATAGGCGCTACGATGGGAGGTGGCGAAGCAGATAAAGAAAGACAACTGATGCCTAAGACATCTGCAGGAAACATACTAGGAATACCTATACTACCAACTAAAGAAATTAAACTTCCATTTACAGATGAACAAGGAAATTCTAAATATATAAATATCCAAAGACTATTTCCTGGTGGTGATGTTTTAGAATTAGGTACAGGAGTTATTCCAGGATTACCTGCACCTCTACAACCCAGTTTTGGTATAGGTGGTGATATTTTATTCGGTCTAGCGGGAGTAGATTTATTTACAAAGAAGATGGACCAGACAAGAGGGATAAGTGTGGTTGAGGATGTAACAGGAAGCTTAAAGTCAATAGGTGTTAAATTAATACCTAACTTCCCATTCTTACCAGGTTCATATTCAACTAAAAGAATTGAAAGAGCACAGCCAGGAAGAACAGAAATATCCCCATTTAGAGAGCCTGAATCTGAATTACAAGCAATATTAAATGCGTTTGGTATTAAAGTTACAAATAGAAGCTTAACGTCATTGACTGTAACAAAGAAAGCAGAACTAGATAGAGTATTAAAAGTATATGATAGGAAAACAAAAGAACTAGGAAAGAAATTAGCCAGTGGGGAAATAACAGAACAACAATTTGAAGACAGGTTGTCAGATATAGTCATAGATATACAAAAACAAGTAATGATATTTGGTGGCAGATTAGAGGGAATAGACCCTGCAACAATATTACAGTCTGAAGAAATGATAGACTTAATGAATCAAAGATAGGAGGAACTATGTTCAATATGTTAATAGGCCCCATTGCTAATATAGTAGGGGACACAGTCAAAGGTTTCGTTGAGACGAAGAAGGCAAAGGCAGATTTAAAGCTTACTGAAATAAAAGCAACTAAGGCTTTAAAAGAGCAACAAATAGCAGGAAAAGTTGCATGGGAGGCATCAGCCGTAGACCAAATGAAAGGGTCGTGGAAAGACGAATTTGTTTTACTAGCCCTGATGATTCCTGCGATTTCAGCCTTCATCCCTTTTATGCAACCGCACATTGAACGTGGGTTTCAGATTTTGGAAAGTTTACCTGAGTATTATACCCATTTATTATATTTAGCCTGCAGTGTCAGTCTGGGGGTTAGGGCGGCACCAGGTATCAAGGGTATGATTAGTAAGAAAAAATAGGAGTAAACTATGGTAGATGTAATTAAAGATGAACTGATGGAACGAATTAAGGAGCATGAAGGTTATAGACTAGACCCCTACCTCTGCACAGAAGGATTCTTAACAGGAGGCTATGGCCACCGTATCATGGATGGTGAATCTGTACCTATAACTAAAGAAGGTTGGGATGAGATATTTGAACAAGACTTTAATAAAGCATGGGATAGTATGGAAAGATTATGTGCTGATAATAATTTAGATATACCTCTAAAGGCTCAGGGAATATTATGTGAAATGATTTTTCAAATGGGAGCTACAGGTGTTAGTAAATTTAAGAACATGATTCTTGCTTTACGAAATCATTCGTATGGGGTGGCCGCATCCGAGATGCTTGATTCGAAGTGGGCAAGGCAAACCCCGAATAGAGCAGGAGACTTATCTTCCCGAATGAAAGAACTAGCTAGTTAGTTTATTTAATAGTTGTTGTGTTGTATTGTAAGAGTGATTATACTCATTCTTTAAATGAGTTATTACTGCTTTCAATATATGAGGTAAGGGTATTAAGAGTTTCTTATCGTGTGAATATGGCTCGTTAGTCCCATACTTCTTTTTAAAATCTTCTATTAATTCTTTTGTATTAATAGTTTCTTCATCCCAATAAAAGTTTCCGTCTAGTCGGG
>Ga0098043_1000637_pt1 | contig 12442 bp, 10 predicted proteins | sample 9B_taG_FD_92581 | JGI IMG/M metagenome (GOLD analysis project Ga0098043, IMG submission 92581) | Marine viral communities from the Subarctic Pacific Ocean - 9B_ETSP_OMZ_AT15188_CsCl metaG | ecosystem: Environmental > Aquatic > Marine > Oceanic | place: Subarctic Pacific Ocean | collected 2015-01-10 | reverse complement strand
TGGGGCCAGAAGGCATGATTGCGCCAACTGGCGCTACACCACCAGCAATGAGCGAACAAGTAATGGCTGAAGAAGCCGCAGCACCACAAGGGGCTGACCAAGCAATTCCAATGTAGGAGACATTATGAGTAAAGAAGCACAAGAAGTCGCAGTAGAAGCTGAAGTTGCCGTAGAGCCTGAATTATCCGCACCGGAGGGTGAGTTATCTGTAGCAGAGGTGGCGCCGTCGCCCGAATTGCCAGCGGAGCCATCGCCCGATGTTGTTAGCGCATTTGCTGCAATTGCGCGAAAAGAGGCAGCATTTCAGCAACAACAAGAAGCTTCAAAGCTGTTTAAATCTGAAAACGAGCAGTTAAAAGCCGAAATTCAGGCAATAAAAGATGCTCGAAAGCTTGCTCAAACCAATCCTTTAGAGTTTTTAAAAAGTAATGGGGTGAGCATAAAAGACTTGCTGCACCAGGATATTAACGGTGAATTGCCTGCTGAAAGCGTAATGACGCAAAAAATTGAAGCGCAGGCAAAGCAGATTGAAGCGTTAATTAATGCTCAAAAAGAAAAAGAAGAAGCGGCAACAAAACAAAAAGAAACCACTGAGTGGAACTCCTTTGTTGACCAAGTTTCAAAATTCGTGGACAATGAACCAAAGTATGAGCTTTTACGTGCCGGAAACATGCAGTGGATGGTGCCGCAGCTTATGCGTGACTTTTACGAGAATAATGGTCGTGAAATAACGGCAGCCCAAGCGGCAGACCTTGTAGAAGAAAGCCTTGAAGAGTCGCTGGAAGGTTATTTTAAGGCTGAAAAGTTGCAGAAGAAGTATGGGCTTTCACAGCTAGCATCGGAGTCGCAGGAAACGCCGGTTGATGACGCAGTAGGAACTGAACCCGTAAAAAGGGCTCAGAAAAAACCAAAGACACTGACAAATCAACTTGCTACGGGGGCGAGCGAGAAAGACACTGGTATGTTGTCTCGCGAAGAATCCCTGGAGCGTATCGCCCGCATGATTGAAGCAGGGCAAGCGAGATAAATTATGGCTACTGGAACTCCATTAACAATCGATACATCCGCAGCAGGGGTTAATAACCTCCTCAAGGAACACTACAAAGCTGAGCGCGTCAGAACGATGACGTATGAGCACAACCCACTTTTTGCCCTTATGCCTAAGTATGAAAAGTTTGGTGGCGACGGAATGCCCGTGCCGATTGTTGTTACTGGCCCACAGCGTCGAAGTGCTACTTTTGGCACTGGCCAAGCAAACACATCAACGTCTGTTATGCGTCAATTCTTTTTGACGCGGGTAAAAGACTACTCATTCGCGGCGATTCAACATGAGGCAATTCGTGCTTCTGCTGGCAATGCTGACGCTTTTGTTCGTTATGCAAGCAATGAAATTGATGGCGCTATTCACTCCTTGAAGCGCTCTCTTTCAGTTGCAATGTATCGAAATGGCTCAGGTCAAATTGGTACAATTAACAGCAGCAACCCAGCAGATGGGGCCACTTCATTTACATTGGCAACTCCTGCCGACATTGTTAATTTTGAAGTTGGTATGGACATTGTTTTTGCCGCTGACGGTGCTTCAGCCCTTCGAGCTGGTGGCGCGGAAACAATTAGCGGAATTAACCGCGTAACAGGAACAATCACATGCACCGCTATGCACGCTGACGTTGCAGCGGGTGATGCGGTTTTTCAGTCAGGTGATTACACGGCAGCAGATGATCTTTTAAAGATTTCTGGACTTGAGGCTTGGTGCCCAGAAACAGCCCCAGGAGCAGGTTTGCACTTTGGCGTTAACCGTACAGCAGATGTAACCCGCTTGGGTGGAAACCGGTTTGACGGATCCGCTCTTCCAATTGAGGAAGCCCTTATTGAGGGTGCATCTTTGGTTGCTCGCGAGGGCGGCGCCCCTGACCACGTTTTTATGGACTTTGCCAGCTACTCAAACCTTGAAAAAGCTCTTGGGTCTAAAGTTCAGTACGACAAAGTTAAGACTAGCGATGCTAGTGTTGGCTTTGATGCACTGGTTGTGAACGGCCCTCGTGGTCACATGAAAGTCATTCCTGACCACAACTGCCAAGCAAACGTTGCGTGGATGCTTCAGCTAAATACCTGGACTCTAAACAGTCTTGGTCAAGCGGTTAGCATTCTTGACCTTGATGGGCAGAATATGCTTCGCGTGACGGATGCGGATGCGTACGAAACACGTATCGGTTTTTACGGTAACGTTTCTTGCAATGCTCCTGGCTATAACTGCCGCGTTAAATTGGCATAATTTAACTCATTGAAGGGAGATGAATTATGGCGAATAGAGATTTTAAAGATGTGCAGGCGCTTGAGCGTGAGGTGAAGATTATTGCCGGTCGGGTTTCTACCGATGGCAGCAGTCAAAACACCAAGACTAACGGCGCAGGTTACAGCGTTGGAAACTGGTCTGGCGGAGTAGCGATTGTTACGCTTGAGGACAAGTACTCTGATTTGCTTTTTGCAAGCGCGCAGTTGGGGCCAGAAACAACCACGGGCGAGGATAACCTCATTCTGGGTGTTGAGGCTCATGATGTTAATGGCGCTAAGACGGTTTCATTTAACTGTCAAAACCTGTCAGGTGCTGATGCCGCGCCGGTTAATAGTGCATGGACTTTTATGTTGGTGCTTAAAAACAGCAGTGTGACTTGATATGGCAGCTAATGGATTATCAGTTCTTGTCTTGGAAAAGGCGAAGAAGAAGTTTTCAGAGCCAAAAGGCGATGATGACGGAAAAATTGCCATGAAAGAGGCATCAAAGAAGGTCCATTCGGCTTTCAAGGGTGAAGATTCAGAAGCACTCGGCCAAGCACTTGGCGAGTTTTTTGATATCTATTCCAACAAGTCAAAAGATTGAGTTTGGAGGGGGGCTTCGGCCCCCTTCTTTTTAGGGGGAAGCTGTGGCTACATTTACAGAGGCAACCTTAAGAACCCGTGCTCGCCGTATGGCGGATATGGAAAACTCCACTTTTGTTAGCGACGCAGAGATTCGGGATTATATCAACTCGGCTTATGCTGAGCTTTATGACCTCGTAATTGAAAAATACGAGGACTATTACGTTAAATCAGGCACCGCTATGAACCTGGCATCTAGCGATACACACAATTTGCCCGATGATTTCTATAAGGTACTTGGGGTAGACCTGGATGTTGGTGGCAGCACTTACAGCTTAAGGAACTACTCTTTCCAGGAACGAAACAGGCATAAAGCTGTTCTTTATTCTGGCGACCGGCTTTATGCTGAGACGCAGTACCATATTCAGGGTTCTAAAATTAAGTTTATCCCGTCCAATGGTTCGGGGTCGGCGACGTTACATTATATCCCTGTAGCAGACCAGATAAACGATAGCGATACTTCACAGTTTACTTCGATTATTCCTGGCTTTGAGGAGTATATTTGTTTGACTGCCGCAATATCCTGCTTGATGAAAGAAGAGTCGGACGTGCAAATGCACATGGCTCGCAAGGAAATGCTTAAGCAAAGAATTGAAAGTGTTGCCGGAAAACGCAATGCAGGCGACTCATACTCAATAACAGACGTTTCTGTTGGGAGCCCGTATCATTTTGGTACTAACGGTATTTGAGGGGGTAAGTGATGGCCTCTCGACTATCACCAGCAGTTCAGGCGCTTAAAACAGGCTTTAGTAGAGAGCAGAAGGACGTTGGTACATCTGAAGCACTTCGGTCTATCCAGGGCGTTGAGCTCTTAGAGGGAAAACTTCTTAAAGACCAGGAAATTGCCAGCACAACCACACTTATCAAGCATAACCTCGGAAGAGAGTACCGGGGCTTTATACCGGTTAAACCGATGCACGGTCATACGCTGCACATCGACGAAAGTTCGTCTTCAAACAAAACCGAGTTTATTGCTTTGCGGGTATCTGACGAGGCTGACCTTGTTCGTATTTATGGAAGAGCCACAATCGACGGAAGCGGCGACCCTACGCTTGTAACATCTAACGGTGCCAGTGATGGCGTAAAGTCAATTGCCAAGTCTGCGACTGGCACCTACACAATAACTCTTGGTGATGTTTACTTTGGTGCGGAGACTTACGATTATTTTCGGTTTGGTGAGATATCAATTATTAGCAACACCACCGACGACATTCGAGGCCAAGTGGCGGTAGAGTCCGTTGCTACCGATGGCGTAATTAAGGTGTTTACCCTGACTGGCTCGACTAAAACCGACCCTGCATCAACTTCTGTTTTGCTCTTTCATTTCGTGGTAGAAAAAGCAGTAACCGCTAAATCAGACCTGTGGGTGTTCTAATGCCATTGAAGAAGCAAGTTGTCACAATGCCTTTTGCAAAAGGCTTAAATGAAAAGCTTGGTGATGGCGTGGTGCCTCTTGGGGAGCTTACGCAGGCTGAAAACGTTTCTTTTGACAAAGCAGGCCAGTTAGTTAAGCGAGGCGGGTTTAGAAAAGAGGGCAACGGCGTAGCATTTAGCGATTCCTCTTATGGGTCATCCGTTTCAGATTCAAACTTTGGGACATCCTTTAGTGACACTATGCTCGTGTCGGGTCAAAAACGCCTCTGGGCCAGAACTACCGCAGGGGCCTCTGAGCGGTATTATGATGCAGGCGCACTTATTCCTTGCGAACAAAAAAACGAATTCTTAAATCGAGACGGGGTTTATAAGCACGGACCCGCAAAAGTTGGGTACATTTTTAATAGCTCAACTGCTGCCTTTGCAATTGTGGCGTACACTCAAGTGTTAGCCGATAACCCAACAAACTATCTCATAATCGCCGAAGTAAGAGACGCGGTAACAAATAAACTTCTTCACCGCGAGCAGCTCGATAGTGTAGCCATAACCCTGACTACTTCTTCGGCTGATGCCCTTTACGATACCCCTGATCCACACGTTTGCGTTATTGGCTCAAAAGCTTTCGTTATATACTGGGACGTTGCGGGGAATTTGTTTTATTCTGGTATCAGTATATCCATTCCAGTTTCAACGGGCACCACACTTTCATTTTCCAGTCCCGCATCTCTAGGATTTTCTATAGACGCTGACAAGCCTATTTGGGATTGCGATGTAGCCACATCAGCGGGAAATGCTACTGCGGCGGCGCATGTACTTGACACCTCTACCTATCATGCAGGGGGTTGCATTGTTGTCGCTGGCCTTGTTGCTAACTCAGGCGGAACTGATGGCGATATTCGTGTAACTTATTACCGCTGCACCAACGCGGGCGTGACGCTTTCTGCCGCGACCGGAGGCTCAGGAACAACAACTTACTCAGGAACCGGCGGGACAGGAAGTAGTGACGAAGCTGTTCCTGACGCTACTTCTACAAGTGCAGTCACTGGCTCAATAAACATAACCGCCCTAAATGAATCAACGTCGTCAAATGGGCAACTTTTAATTACCAGCACTTACTACGATAGTGGGGCGAGCGCCTCAGAAATAGAATTTAAGCTTCTTGAGCATGATTTAACAGTTGATGCAAACATGGTTGCAAACACGCCAGGGATTGCTTTGCGCAGCACTGCTTGGCGAGAGTCCGATAGTCTTATTCGTGTTGCACTTGAGTACGCAAAATACCCCGCAACCAATGGTTCAAAAACTAGCTTTCGGCCAAGCGATCATCAAGTAATTTCTTTTGAAATGAACCGAACAGGCAACCAGACGGCACTGGCTAATCAAAAAGTAATTGGTTACAACTGTAGCTTAATTTCAGAGTCGTTTACTTACGACAGTGAGCGGTACATTTGCGTGTCATTTACTTGTGGCAAGCGCAACTCTTTAAGCGGTAATCTATTTACCCTTAAAGCCCCGCCGACCGGCTCAACCGATGAAGAGTGGACCCCAATTGCGGCAGGCCCGACAGGGGAGCAGCCTGTAAACTTTACTTCCGACCATCAATCTGGACTTGAAACAAGCCTGCATTTATTTAGAAGTCTTTCAAGGGTAACAAATACATCCGGCGCCACGTTTTCTTTTGGTGCAAACAGATTTACGACACTTAAGGGAATCTCTAACTCGACAAGCCAGGATGTAACTGAAGAAATTCACAGCGTTTCACTTGTGTCGGTCGATTTTACTCCTGACCGCACTTTTAAATCCCTGGAGACGCCTAATGGTCTTTTGATTACGGGTGGCTATCTCCAGCATTACGATGGAAACACTGTTGCTGAAAGTGGGTTTTTTAACTTCCCTGTTTTTGACAGTACGACTCCAGGGGTTCAGACTCCTACAGGGTCAGGTGGCTCGTGGACAGACCGCCTTGGAATTTACAGGTATCGGGCGGTTTATGAGTGGTACGATGAAATGGGAAACCTTCACCGATCAGCACCTTCTGACTCGGTAAAGGTTGAGATTTCATCCACAACTCAATTAGTGCCTTTAAAAGTTTACGTTCCCCAGTTTACCCGAAAAACAACAGGGCGGTCTGATTCTGACGCGACAGGCATCCATATTGTATTTTATCGGACTACGAAAAACGGTTCTCTCTACCATCGCCTAGGCTCAAAAGGCATTGACGGTACTTATGCCACAGCCCACCAAACCTTTAGCGACTTTGGAATGGTGACGGATGAAGAACTTGTAGATAACGAGCTCTTGTACACCGAGGGCGGCATTCCGATGAATAGCTTTGTTGGGTCATGCAAAGACCTAGCAATGCACAAGGAAAGAGCCTTTGTAACAACTTCCGAAAACGCTGTTTTGTTTTCCAAATCAATGGGTGCTCGTGACGGTATAAATTTTACAGATACGGGTGTTGCTAGGGTCGGAAGCGAAAAGCAGACAATTAACGCTATTGAAAGCGCTGGTGAGGCGTTTTTGATTTTCACCAATTTTGATGGATTTTACATTACTGGTGAAGGGCCTGACCAAGCGAATGTAGGGGGGTTTACGGACCCGAAAAGGTTTGCCCCTGGGCTTGGGGCTTTGCCTGCTTCAGACCATATGACTTCTGCTGACGGTGCTTTTATACACAGCTATCAAGGGCTGGTTAGAATCTTGCCGGACCTTAAGACTGACTATCTGGGTTCGCGTGCAGAAGACGTTATTGGCTCCAACACAATACACTCAATGTGCTTGGATGAAGGAACTAATGAGGCTAGGTTCTTTTTAACAAACACTGTAAGTGGTTCATCTAACGAGATTGTGGTTTACCACACACTCTACAACCAACTTACTGTTCATACTGTTTCTTACTCCGGCGATAATTACGGAGTTGGTGCTTTTTACATGGACTCTGACTTGTACAGGGTTACTGCTGATGGAAATGTTCATAAGTACAGCCCCAAGAATTACACGGACAACTGTACGGGCTCCGAGGTTGTTTACACTATGCGAGTAACCACGGGCGACATTAATATTGCTGGCCTTCAAAACGCCCAGAGAGTTTACAGGGCCATGTTACTGGGCGATTACAAGAGCGCTCATACGTTATCGGTTTCTTCATTTGTTGATTATAGTGTTAACCTTTTCGACGCCACTAAGATTGAAAGCTTTTCTCAGGCTATCTCTTCAGATAACGACCCTTATAATTTTCGAATGCATCTTAAGCATCAAAAGTGCAAAGCGGTTAGGCTCCATATTACGCTTGGGGGTGATACGGCTACAGGTGAAGTTGCCATTCTTCAAGGGCTTGCTCTTGAGGTTGGCGTCAGAGCTGGAACGTTTAAACTGCCAACAGCGCAGACATTGGCAGGGAGTTAAGAAATGGCAGCTAGGCCCACAGCTACAGTCGGCGAGGTTATGTCTCTTGCTCAGGGCGCAATAAGTGACCCTCGTGTTTCCAACTCAATTTCTCGATTGATTCGGCAATCCAAGCAGCACAGAGATATTTCACAGGCTTTAATGCAAGAGCTTCAAAGTGGCGTCCTTGGTGCGGGAGCAAGCGACCATGTGCGTCGGCAGGCTATGCACAACGCTCAACTTGGAAAGTTTTTTACTGACCAAGCAAAAATAAAAGGCGTAGAAGCCGCAAGCGCTGCGGCTGGTCCGGCAGCTCTTGGTTCGGCAGTTATTAGTGCGGCAGGTACTCTTATAGGTCAGGCAATTGAAGCAGGCGCTTTTGATAGTGTGGATGATGGCGCAGTAGAGGGCTCTATTGGCCAGGGTTTAAGAGAGACTATTTCTCCGGGCGAACTTACAATGAAGGACGCGCCACAGACTTACATGAGCCAGCTTCAGACTTCGCCAACAAGTGGACCCAGAAGAAAGCTGGGCGAAAGTCCAATGGATATGACTCTAGACACTGGGGATATTCTAACAAACGCCGCTCTTCAAAGAGACATTGACCTAGCTGGTGAGTTTGGCAGTCAGACCTTTGACCCTAATCGACCGTTTGACTCTGCTGTGACTGCTCCAAGCTTAAGGACAAAAGGTTATTCTTCAATGGGCATTGCTCCTATGGACACGTATGTTGAAAAAAGCGTTGCTCCAGAGGCTTATTCGGTAAAATCGCCTGAACCCGGTGCCGGTCCTGAAGATCTTATGAGCTTGGCAGATATCAATAAAACAATAGATATGAAGCCAAGAAGCATACCCGCTAATGACATGCAGGGGGCTCTTGGCCAAAAAGGGACAAAGAAAGACGTGGCCTCTTCAAAGCTTCAAGAGCTGGGGAACATGACAATGAATGAGGCGATTGAGGCCATGCGTGACCCGAAAAAACAAGAAGAGTTTCAGGAATACCTTAAGGTTCTTGGAGGGACGAAATGAGTCAAAGAAGATATATGGGTCCAGGAAGCAACCCTGATGGCACTCGGGGAGGCGGGGTTTATGAGTATGATCGTCAAAGCGAATACGACCTCTACCATTTTGGCGACCAGTCCTTTAGCCCAAAGCAGTTTGGTGAACTTGATCCCTACGAAGAAGAGTATTTACGAGGCTTAAAAGAGCAAGAGCTTGGGCGAACCGAAACAGCAGCACAGAAGCAAATAAAGCAGGGTACTCAGCGAATGAGCGGGGCTATGCAAGGCATGGCGGCATCCCAGCAGTCAAGAAACGCGGCAGCAGCCTTGCGTGGCGGGCGTCAAGGAGCCGAAATGGTTTACGCTCAGGGCCAGGAGGCGCTGGGCATGCAAAAGGCCCAGGACAGGCAACAAGGGGCCGATGCTTTTCGCCAGGCAGCTCTTGGTAAAATTTCAGGTGCCGGGATGCAGCGAGCACAGCAGTCGGCAGCGCAAAGAGCAGCAGGGTATCAAATGGCGGGCGCAGGCGTTGCTGGTGGCGCCGCTATTCTTGCTGCACTTATTCCTTTTATGTTTCCGTCTGATGAACGCTTAAAGTCTAATGTGTCCGAGAAGAAGGGCAAAAAAGAGCTTCGAGATATGCTTGGTAAAATGCGACCCACTAATTACGATATGGGCGGGAAAAACGAGTCTGGGATTATTGCCCAAGACCTAGAGCGGTCTGAAGCTGGCCGAGAAATGATTAGGCGGGGTCCGGCTGGTTTGCGAATGGTCGATACTCGCGAAGCCTCTAAAAAGATGCTGGCAGCGATGGCCTTGATGCACGAGGACAATGAAAACCTAAAGGCTCGACTTGCAAAGCTTGAAGGCAAGAAAGGCGGTAAGTGATGGCGCAGATACCTCTTTATGACGCGGAAACTGATGAGCTGGTAAATGAGGCAGCACTGAAAAAACAAGAAGATGAGCGCTTAAGGCAGCGTCCTCGTAAGTCTATTACCGAAATGCGGTTAGCGGGTGGTCTTGCAGGCGGGGAGTTTATGCGTGATTACACGTCTACCCCTGAATATCGCCAAAGAGCTATTAGAAAAAGCCTTGAGAGAGCCCAATCTGTTGGTGAGCAAAATTTGGCTACTACGGAAAAACGCCTTAGCGAGCAAAAGGCTTCCTTGGATGCCGAACAAAGAGCCGACGAGCAGCAAGTCCAAGCAGGCGTAGAGAGGGCGATTAACGACGCTTTTCAAAGAGCCTATGAAGAAAACAAAGCAATGGGCTTAAGCGAAGAAGCGGCCCTTGTTATGGGCCGACAAGCCGCCAATGACGCTCGCGCTTTTTTTGAATCCTCTACCGCAGGCACTCCGGTTCAACTTCAAAGGCCAGTAGATGACCCAGTAGCCTCAGGGGAGGCTATGCAGCAAGCCCTTGAGCAAAAATATGCAGGGCTTGAATCTTTGCACGGTGCTCGCATATCTCAGCTAAGAGGCTTAGGGTCACAATTAGAAGAACAGTACGCCGCTGAGAGGGGCTCAGCACTCGCAGAACAGTCGGTACTTGCTAGGCAGACTGAAGACGAAACAGATATTCGAAGAGCTTACCGCGAGCAGGAAAAGGCTCGAATTGAAACCGAAAATGTTAATCGTCAAATAAGAGCAAAGGCAAAAGAAAAAACGCAGCTTGATATAGATGAAGCTGTTGGTGAAGTAGTAAATTTTAAAATTGACCCTAAGCGATTTTACAAGGGCACAGGATCGGCCATTGCGTCGGCTATTGCGGTGGCTCTTGGTGAGTTCGGCAGCAAGCTTGCGGGTGGTCCAAATACGGCCTTAAGCATTATTAACAGAGCGGTTGACCGTGACATTGACGCCCAGAAAACAGAGCTTCAGAACTTAAAGTACGGCGCCTCTGCTGCTGGTAATGCTTATAAGCGATTGCTTGACCGTCACGGTGATGCTGAAAAAGCTGAAAGACTTGCAAGAGAGCAGGCACTTACTTATGTCAAAATGCAACTCGGAGAAGTTGCCGATAAATACAAGGTACCATTACAGGCGTCAAAACTTGGCCAGCTTATTTCTGGCATAGAAAAACAACGAATTGCCAACGCTATGACTCTTTCAGACAAAGAGTTTGAATCCAGAATTGCCGCTGCAAAACTTCGACCAGCAAAAGTTGGTGGGAAGATGGAGCAGAAAGATACTGAGTTTTTTCAGGATATGGCTGAATTTTACGATGGTATCGGAGAGCTTAAAGCTAGCTTTGAACAAATAGGTGGGACATACGCGAATCAAGCCATGCGCTGGGCTCTTTCAGGAGAGTCTAAAGAGAAGTTTTTTCAATCGCTTCCTGACTTTCTTGCTCCTGACTTTGCAGAAAAAATAGCGCAGTTTGGAGAACGCGGAAGACTTCTGTCAAAAACTCTTTCAAAAATGAAAGAGGGCGGCAAGATTTCAGATATGGATTTGCTGTTCTACATGGAGCGTATGCCGTTATCGACTGATAATGATAACATGATTAGGTATAAAATGGGCGTTCTTGAGACTCTTGCCCGAAACGCATTAAGAATGCGGCGCGATCTCACTCAGGGTGAGTTTGATAAGTTCAACAGAGAGCTTAAGGAAAAAATGACACAAAGCGGGGTTACGTCGGCTACTGGTGACGAATCAGCAAGAATCAAAAAAGCACTCGGGATTAAAGACTAATGGCAACGCAACTCTATAACTTTGAAACAGGCAGTTATGAAAGTGTACCTGATGAAAAAGTTCAGGAGTACATTCTTGCGGGTGGGCATACCTTTGGAGAGGACCAGCAGGTTGGTATTGTTCTGCCAAACGGTCAGGGCTACAAGGTTGCGGGCAAGAAAGCTGCCCAAGCCCTTAGTTTAGGCGCCAAATTTGAATCAGAGTCGGACGCAATTAGGCGAGAGTACCGACAAGAGTATGGGAGCGGTTTTGATAATGCGCTTCTAGCCTTTGGTGCGGGTGTTGGTCGTGGTGTAACTCTTGGGCTTTCCGATGCTGTTCTTACGCAAACAGGAATAACTGACCCTCGCGTTTTAGATGCTTACCGTGAAGAGTTTGGAGGCTTAAGCCTTACTGGTGAAATTGGCGGGGCTATTCTTCCCTCGTTTTTAACTGGTGGTACTGGTGGCGCGGCTACTCTTGCCAGGTTGACTCCTGCGGGTGCTGTGTCACTGGCATCGACAAAAGTAGGCCAGCAAACAGCAAAAACATTAATTGCAAAATCGGCCACAGATTCCTTGTTGCGAAAAACTGCACAAACGGGTGTTAGCGCTGGCGTAGCTGCTGGCCTTGAAGGAACTATCTATGGTGCAGGCATTGAACTTAGTGATTACGTTTTAAAGGATAAACCTAAATCTGCTGAACAAATCCTTAGCAATATAGGACTTAGTGGTTTTCTTGGTGGGGCACTAGGTACAACAATTGGCGGTGGCGCTGTTCTTTCTCTTGGCGGAGCAAAGGCGCTTGTTCAGAAAACAGTGCGAATGATTGAGAAGGTGTCCGACTCAAAGCTAGTCGAGGGCTTTACAGATACCGTTGCCAACGTAATTGCTAAGGCAACGGGTGAAGACCCTGCTACGATTCAACGTTTACTCAAGCTGGGCAAAAAAGACCAGGCTGCTAAGTTTGGCGGCGTTGATGATGTTATTGAGCAAAACGAGAATCTTCTTAAGAGCATTCGGGCCGAAGAGGTTGCACTAAAAAGAGACAAGATAAACAAGCGAATTGCTGACAGGGCAAGAAAGAATGCCGAAG
>Ga0098043_1000632_pt1 | contig 12478 bp, 20 predicted proteins | sample 9B_taG_FD_92581 | JGI IMG/M metagenome (GOLD analysis project Ga0098043, IMG submission 92581) | Marine viral communities from the Subarctic Pacific Ocean - 9B_ETSP_OMZ_AT15188_CsCl metaG | ecosystem: Environmental > Aquatic > Marine > Oceanic | place: Subarctic Pacific Ocean | collected 2015-01-10 | reverse complement strand
TTATCTGCAATCCACTCAGGTGCACAGTAAGACATTCTATTCTTACCTGTCATTTTCCAACCTTGTCTAAGATATTCTTCAACTGCAAGTTCATCAACCCACTGTCCAACTTTCTTTGTAACAGCAGCATTACCAACTTGTGCAGCAGCCGCAGCTTTCTGTGCTGCAGTATAACTAAGATCATCAATCTTTTTTGCTACTTGCTTCTCTTTATACATCTGGAACTGACGAACTGGAAAACCCACAAGATCACCCAACTCTTCTATCTGTGCAAGATTTAGCTTAACAAAATTAAGATTATTTTCTTTAGCTAGCTGTAATACAGCAGTAGTCTTACCAATACCTGATTCACCTACTACTTCAACAGCTACAGGATTCTTACCTCCTTCTTGTAAGAACCTATTGTTCTTTACTATGTGGTTAACAAAACCTTTTAATTCATCAATATTTAAATTTACTTGTGCCATAATTTTAATTTAATTGTATTTTAAGACCTGGTAAGTCTTCATTAATATTGCAACGAGAACTATGTACCCATAAGGTATTATGTGGACAGTTCTCCGGAGAGTATGCCTCTCCATCTGTTAAGTATATAAGGGCTGTATATTTTCCCTTTCTTTCATTAAAGTGATCTATAACAGGTTGAAAGCTTGTACCACCTCTACCTTTGATCTCCCAATCCTTTCTTGGATTGAACTCTTCTACTGAATTTAATTGTGTATCACATTGCGCAACTGTAATCTTGTGACCAGTCTTATGCATATGTACCAACTCATTCATAAATTCTTTTAGTTCAGAATTAGATACTGATCCTGATGTGTCAACACCAACTAGTATATTATTCTTAAACTTTATCTTTAGACCCGGATTTTCTACATACCTTTTGTTATACTTACGTCTTAACTTCTTGGTGTATGATACACTAGAGTTACCAACAAATCTTCTTAAGTATCCTTTCCAATCAAACTTTGGAGGTTCAATGTGTCTAAGTCTACTGATAAGATCTGCAAGCTCGCCTGGTATATTACCACGTCTCTTTTCAGTCTGTTCTGCAGTTTCTTTCATCTGATGCTGCACCTGTTTTTCTACAAGCTTCTGCTCAGCTTCTGTAAGATCTTCAAACTCTTTCCATGTACCATGACAATACTGACTATCACCATCCATTTGATCTAGTAAAGAGTCTAATGATGGGCAACTACCAGATTTTTGTTCTTGGTTAAGTAACTCATAGTACTTAGTAGTACCAGCTTTCTTTGGAAGATTCAATTCAGGAAACATATCAAGAGTTAAACCACCTTCAGGTAATTGATCTTGAGATATATACTGATTGATCTCAAGATCTGCAGCAATATTAAATAACTTATGATTACTAAACCTATCTCTCATTGTTATATGTCCAAAAGATACATGTAATAATTCATGTTTTAATAATCCTATCCTTTGCTTCTCATTAAGATCAGCAAAGAAACCTGGGTTAATAGATAGTTGAACACCTATACCATTTTTACTCACACCTGCAGTAGGTATGTCTTTACGTATTTGTTTGTTTAGTCCAATCAAAAAGAGCCCATAATAGGGCTCATCTAAGATTAGAGATTTACTTGCTCTAGCAAGAATATCTGATATATTTACCATGCTAATTCTAAATTAATTTTCTTTACAAAATTTTTATCACTCATACTATTTAAGTACAACATAGTTATTTCATATTCTACTATTCTTTTTTCTATGTTACTAATAGATCCTTTTCTAAGAATTTGAAATAAATCACTCCAAGGTTTACACTTTTCTCTAAGATCACTCATTCTTTCTAAAGCTTCTGTTTCTGTATTCCAATTTTCTGCTTTACTAAGTTGTGATATAAAAGTACTTCTACGTTGAGCATCCAATGACTTAGCTATTGCTATTATCACCGTATCAGAAACATCTATATTTATAAGATTAGATATACCTACTTGCATATCTTCATCTGATCCGTTTATTAATCTTTTATTTTGTAAATATAATTCTAAAGTTAATTTAATCATTTATTTTCATTGTTTTTAATGCCCATATAGGCGTTTTATTACTATTAAGAATGTCTAACCATTCTTTTGCAGTAGGAATGTAATTATTACAATCCTCTCTTACATGTTGCTCTGCAACATATCTAGTATATACAGTTTTACCATCTGAATTTTTAAATGACTTACCAAATCTATCTTCACAAGCAAAGATACCTTCACTGTGATGTCTAAACATTCTGTGCATAGAAGAACCTAACCAACTTTTAGTTTCATCCATCCAATCATGGATGTGGTTATAGTCTTCAGGTTTACCTCCAAACTTTCTTGCAGAAGATTTAGAATGCAATAATGGATGAGCCATTATGCTAAAGCTTCAGTAATAGGATTTTCTTTTATAGGATACTCATAGTCTTCTGTATGCCTTTGAGTATGATGAATAGTTAATTCTCCTGTATCAACATTAATTTCTAAACTTCCATAACCACCATCATTGTTGACCCAGTCCCACTCAACATTTCTACTTATAAAACTATAAAGTACTTCCTCAAATATATTAAGAAAGTCAGCAGGAACAACATCTTTGTTCCATTCTTCTTTACCATCTGCATTAATAATATATGCATCAGCACTATCAATGCAACCATCATCACCACCTCCACTATAATGTATTTGAATTCTTACTATCCCTAGATCTTTTAGTTCTCTTAGTTTTAGTTTTTGTTTTATTGTTAGATTTTCCATTTTTAATTATTTTAATTTCAACACCCGGATTCTGTTTATCATACACATACTCTTCAAAATGTGGTAACATGAATGTCATATTATCATCTTCAATCCAACCATGCTTTACCATGTCATCTTGAACCGTTTGTGCAGGATTTATATAATCAAACTTGTGCCGTGTACCTCTATAGAATTTAAATGATATTGTAACAGGAAGATCATGCTTTGCTAACTCTTTTACAAAAGAAGCTGCATGCTTCTGATAATGTTTAGCAGTGTCCTTTCTATACTTCATAACAGTTTTACTTGATATAAAATATTTACCAGTCCACCTTCTACCATTTTTACTTGAGGGTACATTCCCCGGTATAAACCATTTCATTGTCTTAAGTTTTTAATTAATAAAGGTTTGAGCATGCTATGCACTGCATCAAAACCATGTTCTTTAACAGCATCTGATAAATCTTTACAACTATCTAATGCAAAGCCGTTGATCTGATATAGTTCTTTATATCTATCTATGGCCTTACTACCTGCTGTATCATTGTCAAACAAAGTTATAACTTTTTTATACTTATCCTTAAGATTTTGGATTATATACGGTTTGATTACTGTATTCTCTGAGTCAGGAGCAATAACCTCAAGGTTATAACCAAACTGACTAAGACACATTGCGTCTTTCAAAGAAGAACATATAACCAAATAAGGTTGATTATATTCTAACTGATCAAAGCCTTGCAGATGTGCATTGATCTTTATAAATTTATATTTTTTTTGTGACGGTTGGTATATTTTATAAACTTTACCATCCTTGTCAAAGTAACCATATAACTTTGGATACTCCATCCTAATAGTTTTTACACCATCAGAATCATCTTTTGACATAGTATAATATTCAAGAGGTTTTACATTATATTTATCTAATGTTAACTTACCAATGTTAAACTGTAACCAGTATTGCTGATCTAGTTTATTCCATGGCCGTTCACTGCAATAATCAACCTTATATCTAGGATGATCCTTAACCTCTATATTATATTTACCTTTTTCTAATGCAAACTTATTGTAATCATTAATCATTTTGAATACAGCCTTTGAGTAGTCTATACTAAAAAGCTCTTTAATCAGATCAATCTTGTTACCATAGTTTCCTGTTGAGAAATCCTTAAATTTATACTGTCTTGTACTTTTATCAACAAAGACCCACATGCTTGGTGTCCTTTCACCGGGATTAAATATAGAATGTATTCTAACATTTTGTCCAGTTAAACTCTCTGGTAAATCCAGATAGTATTGAAATACCCAAGCACTTGGTACTTTGCTTTCATCAGATACAAGATTCTTTGTACTAATCATAATAAATGAGGGGGCACTACACCCCCTCTATTATTTATAGTTCAAAGTCAGATCCACTACCCTTTGTTCCTTCAAATGAAGAATCAGCAGCTGGTGTCTCTTTTCTTACAATCTCTCTAAGATGCGTAGACTTATCATATGTCATAAGTCTAGACTTAGAACTATCAGTATCCATAGCTTCTACAGGAACTCCATCTTTAGATGGTCTAGGCAAATAAAGATCATCATTAATATAACCTTCTTTATTTTCCCATTGTCTTGAACCTATACAAGCATTAAAGAAATCACTATTAGCAAATAACCCAGATGCTTTTGTCATAAAAGCTTCTATTGTATCTGCCTCAATAGCATCTAGTGCATCTCTTTTACCTAATTGCTCAGATAAAAAGATCATAGACTTTAATACTTCTTGATCTCTAGATACTTCACGCCCACTTGGGAGTGTTGCATCTTTATATGGATATGGACTCATTCTAACTCTACCAACCTGGCCTTCATATCTACCTTTAGATTGGTCATTCATGTCTTTATAAAAACCTTCAAAGTCTCCTTTAACAGGTTCTGTTTCTACATGTAGAGTAATATTGTACGCTTCAGAGTCATATGGTGTTTTATCAAATGTAATAGAATTAACTCTAATAACTTGATTACCTGGACTCATTACTGGTTTCGGTCTGCTTGATCCAGCAGACATATCTTTTGTATTTAACATAACTTTACTTTTTACTTCATTCATAACAATTAATTTTCATAGTTTGTAATACAATCCTTTACGAATTGTAAATCATTAGGTATAAAGGAATCATCAAACATTCCCATTGGAGACTTACATGTGTTCTCTCCATTATTTTGTGTATCAAACCCATATTCTAATGAGTCTTCATTCTTCTTAACTCTACCAAATAAAACGATAGAGAAAAGACCCTCCAATGTTAAAGTATTATCTATCATCTTACCAATAGTTTTAGCTTTAACCTTTCTGTGTCCATTAATATCAGTTGATTCTTCTGAATGAGTTAAGAAAAATATAGTCAGATCATCTCTCATATCTTTAGGCATCTTAGCAACTTGTGCTAAGTTTGCTGCAATTTGAGTAAACTTATCATAACCCTTTTCATTAGCTCTATCAAAATATTCAAAGCTGGACATATATTGCCAATCATCAATAACTAATGTATTGATATGTGGCATCTTATCATTTACATGCATCATAGCCTTAACTATACCATTAGCGGATGAAGCTGAAGTCATATTACCTTTTGGATTTTCCTTACTAATGTTAATGTAATTCTTCTTCCAACCTTTAAATGGTAATGGCTTGTTAGCAATGTTGATAATAAATGTTTCTTTAGGAAGTAAATTCCTAATTGATGTGGACTTTCCAGTCCCTGAGTCTGCAATGACTAATACGCTTTGTGCCATACTTATTTATTTAATTTATTACTTATACTTAATAATGCTCTCTCAATACCTTTTAGTACATCTAGCATATCTCTACCAGTCTCTGGGTCTGGTAATTTTATTTTGTCAAAGTCTTCTTTGATGTCTTTAGTAGTAAACTTCTGTCCTCTACTAGTTACATCATTGATAGTCTTTAACTCTGAAACAGGTATCAGATGTCTTTCAAATCCTGAGTTACTTGTAATTAGTTCATATTCCTCTTTCCAATGTGGATTATGTTTAACTAAATACAAAGTTCTCTTAGGATCTTCAGACTCATACTGGATACTTACAAACTCTGTGTAAATATCTTTACCTTTTTCTAACTCACTTGGAAAAAATGATACATGTAGATCATCTTTACCACTTGGTCTATAGGCCATCTTAGGTATATATAAAGCATTAATTATACCCATAGTTTGGAAATAATCTTCATGCTCTTCCCTTAGCTTGGCTACTTTTTGTTTACGTTCAGCTGGAGTCATAATGTTATCTTTTAATTTTGTACTTATCATAATTATCTTCTTTCTTGCTGAGGCGGTGTGTCCATCTCTGCTATTTGCATTCTCTCAAACTGAGCTTTGAAAAAACTCATTCTTGTATCACCATTTCTGGCTTTTAGAAAATGTAAAACTAGTGTTTTATCATCTTGTATTATATATCTATCAGGACCGTAGAATCTAATCTTTTGTTTAGCTGGACGGTTGATACCTATTAATGTATCAGCATGCTGTAGCATAGCATCTGAACCAAATATATCTGATTCAAGTACATAGTTACCATACTTACCGTCTATTGCTCTATCCGGATTATCTATGTTTCTATTTAATTGTGATAGTGCTATAAACATACAAGGATATTCACGTTTAACTTGTGTAAAAAACTCACCCAGTTCAAATAACATATCTAATCTATTATTTTGATAAGGTGCACGTTTTACAAGTATTGTATGATCTAGAGTTATAATTGTCTTTTGCCCCTGGTGTTCATTCATATACATGTCTACTTGTTCACGCATTTGATTTACAGTCATGGGTGTAGATATAATATCTACTGGACTCTTAACTCTATCTTTAGCATACACATGACATTTATCAAATGTATCCTTACTTAGAATATCACCAGCACTACATAATTGTTTGTATGTCTTACCGGTTATAGAACTAAATTCTCTTAATGCTGAGGTTCTACCTACCATCTCAAATTGAAACTCAAGAACTCTGTAGTCTTCTTCAGGATTAAGAACAAATGACTCTCTAATTATTTGATCTTTAATTAGTGTCTTACCTGACCCTGGTCTACCGCCAATAACAGTAAGAGTATTCCACTCTAATCCATCTGTTACAGCATCATTAAACTTAGGCCATGGTGTTTGTATAGACTTCTCCTTACCAGATTGTCTATCAAGCATATATTTAAGTGCTTCATTAAATGATTGATATTGTCCATGCCATGCCTCTTTCATACTACTTTCTCTTTAAAGTGAGTATCTTCAGGCTCAACACCATCTCTTACCATATCACAATAATCTGCAAGATCAGATGTCCTGACCTTAGATTTATCTTGTTTACTAATAAAATACTGGCTTGTCTTCATATACATATAATCATTGTCCCTGTATGAATTAACATACATACTTGTTGCATCTATAACTTCATCCCAACTGAAATCATAGTTTTCAAAGAACCATCTAAATGAATTTTCTAATGTCTTTACATTTACACGTGCAGGCTTACCACTTGGTAGTTTACCTCCAGGAAATATATCTCTATATTCATTGATTCTTTTCAAGAACTCCTTACCCATAAGTTGGATACTAGTTCTCTTCTTAGCTTTAATAAAGTAGTTTTCAAATCTTGCTATTACTTTATTAGCATCTATAGATAATGAACCATCCTGTTCAATAAAACCTAATGACTTAAGTTGTTGAACATCTGATTGATTATCAGGTAATGGTAATGACAGACTCTTCTTTATTCCGTAAAGAATCAAGAATTGATTGGGTGTCATTTTCTCCTTCAGTATTTGTTGAAATAATTCCCACATAATCTTTAATGTTTTTTAATACAGCTTTATGTACTACCATATAATCTGCTTGATTTGTATCTATCATATTCTGTACTGATTTCACTGTGTGTAATACAGTAGCATGATCTCTATTTATATACTTTCCTATTCTTGTGGTAGTAAAGCCAAGTTTTCTTGCTATATATGAGAAACACTGTACCCATATTAAAACATCTCTTCTTCTAGAATTAACTATCATAGAATCCATATTACTAAGTGATGGATCTATCATTTTAATTGTGTGTAATACAATCTGTTCAAGTTCTTTAAGCTTGTTGGTTATATTTATATTTGCTAGTGCATCTATTTCATCTTTCCACATTTTAGTGTAGTTATTAATTTTAGATGATGTTAGCTTATCTGTTACAATTACTTGTAACTTTCTATTGTATTTTAATTCAAATTGATTGATAAATAACTGAATTTCTTTAGTTATTTCTTTATGTTCTTCTTGAAACATATTATTATTGGTTTTAAAGTTTACAAATATAAGAAATTTTACTATATTTGCCATATGAATACTCTACTTTTGACAGAAAAATTGTTAGTTGTACTTGGTGAACCAAGAATAAAAAAACAGAGGGTTAAAGTAAACCCGTTATTAATTAAAAGATATACAGATGGCAAAGAAAAAAATTAACTTACAGGAGCAAGCAATGAAAGATAGACAAGCTAACATTGCTGCTGCTAAAAAGGCTATGGAAGATAATAAAATAATGGTTGTTGATCCAGAAGCTATTATTAACATACCGTTTACTGGAGGATTTAGAAAATATATAGAAGATTCATTAAACTATATATTCTCTCTTCATAAAGAGGATGAATTAATTGTTGCACTTCATCATATTAAAAATAACTTCAAAGATATAGATGATGATGCACCTGGAAATCCATTAATCAATACATTATGGACTCTAATGACAATTCAAACTGAGTTTAACAGACAAGCTGTTCAACAAGGTCATGTTATTATCACTGAAGAAGAATATGATCAGACTTTAAATAATATGATGGGTCTAATCCAAGAAACAAGTGATAATGATCTTTCTAAAATGTTCAAAGATAATAAAGCAGACTTTGAAGAAATTAGAAAGCAAGAACAAGAATGGAGAGATAAGAAGTCAGATCAAAAGGCTAACGAAGGTTAGATCCAACTTCATCTCCTAATTCTATAATCTCTTGTATTACAGAGTTTAATTCTTCTTTACTACAGTCACCAAAAGATTTGCAGTACTCAGTTCCATTTTTATTGAAACAGAGTCCTGCTTTTCTTTTTACAAGTAACTTCATCTCACTAAAAGAATAACCAAGATCATTTGCAAGTTGTCTAATACTTACATGTATCTTAGCTATCTGTGCATTAGTGCCATTGTCACCTGAGATGCTAACAAATATTTCTACTTTAGCTCCTTCAGGTAAATCTTCTATAAACTTATTGTATATTGTCTCTTGTGCCTTGACATTATACTCCAACTTACCATCACGTTTGGTTAGGTTGGCAAATAAATTTGCTTTCATAATACATCCATACAATTATTCCAATCAAATTCACAATCTGGATAATGTATCTCATTAAACTTTCCCATAATACTATTAAGAATTTTTATAGATTCATCTTGTGATATTGATTCAGGTAATTTATCTTCTATTCCTAATGATCTTAAGACAGCATTAGCTTCTTTAATTTTACTAAGCTTACAATATCTTGTTGAATCATTGTGTATATACATGCCGTAAAACATGCCGCTGCCTTGTTCTATATAAGAAACATCTATTCTTGTAGGAAAAGGCCTTGTCCTTCTAATTATCTTTCTTTCTAGCTGTGTTGCAATATAGAAACCTGCAAGCATAGAAGCTAGTATTAAGATTAACCATAATATTATATCCATTTATTTTTTATTTTTTTTATTTTTCTTATCTATTGCTTCTGCTTGCTTCTTTAGCCACCATTTCAGGTACTCTTCTGCAGTACCTTTCCAGTCATCATCTTTCATTGACTGATATATTTCTTTCATCTTTCCCATATTACTGTTCTTTTTTATAATATTCAATGTAAAGTGAGTCTACAGTATAATAATACTCAGCCTGTAACATATCTATTTCTTTTTGAATCTGTAACTGACGGTGTGTCATTTCCTGTGTAGCAACACATGATGTAAGAAAAACTAATAATACTAATAAATATTTCATAATTAATTATCTAAAGGGTTATAAAAATGTACTTTGTCCTGGTCAAATGTAGATAACGCTGAGTTAACCCATTTAACATCTATGGTATTTGCATAACATAATATATGACAGATAGACTGTTCATATGGCAGCAACCTAAGTAACCTACCTATACGCTGTGAAGTCTTTCTTTCATTGCCATATGCATGCATTATGATACCTTGCTTTAAATCTGGTATAGATATACCTTCACTAAGTTGTAATACACAAGACATCTTGTTTATTCTACCATCACTAAATAGTTCTAAGTTCTGTTCAGATTTCTTATTACTAGAGTGATAACTATAGTCACACATTCTATCTGCTTGTTTCTTTGTATTAGCAAATACAAGACACTTCTGATCTATATTTTTAAGTAGACCTTTTGCATATGCTTCTTTTGTTGGATAATCCATCATAGCTTTCATACGCATTATAGATGCAAATTGCTTTTGCTTCTGTGTCTGTGCATCACCTACACGTGATGTAAAGTAATCATAGTCTGCTTTTTCTGATGTATACCAGAAACCACCATTCTTAGATTTCTTCTTATGTGTTTTAAGTTTAGATAGTTGTAACTCATGGACAATAATCTTGTAATCATTAAGTATATTACTATCTGTAGCATCATCAACACTATAGTTGTATACAATAGGACAATACTTATTGACCATCTTGTATTTTTCTGTGCCTTTCCTTGGTGGTGTACCAGTAAGACCAAGAATCTTACCTTTAAACTCTGATAAAAATGCACTATGACTATCTAGTAAACTATGACATTCATCTAAATATACTATATCATAATCATTTGGGTTCTTTTTATTTAAAGATAGGTATGTTACAAATTGTATATGACCTATTAACTTGTCAGATAAACCCATTTTCATTAGTTCTTCCATCCAAGCATCCATTACAGTTAGCTTGGGTATAACAACTAGTGCTCTTATAAACGCATCATAGTTTTTCTGTAAGTGTTGAATAGCTATTCTAGTTTTACCAACACCCATAGATATACCAAGACCGCATCTTTTATTATTTACTGCAAGATCTAATGCCTGCTTTTGTACTTCTTCTCTCATATTCTTTTATGTGATAATTCTAATTCTATTGCTTCCTTTGGATTCTCTTCTATCCATGTATGACAAGATCTACACACAGAAAGCCAGGTTGTTGTATCATTATGATACTCACCCCTACCTTTCATATGATGTACATCTGTGGACATTTTGGTACAATTAGGCAATGCAGCCTGACACATTGGATACTTTCTCATAAATACCCCGCGTAGCTTAGTATACAATGTATCAAGCTTTTGCATCTTTGTAGATTTAACCCTAATGGGTTTAACCTTTTTTAATTTAAAAGGTTTACCTGCAAGTTTACCCCAGCAGTTTCTACAATATTTATTGCCCTCATGATTCTTCCATATGTACTGATCTGTCTCACAGCCAGCACAATGTTTCTTTTTTGCTTTCATTTAATATCAAAAAAGTTTTTAGGTAAAAGACCTTCAGCAATGAACTTTACAATTAAATGTTCATACTGAATACCAAGTTCTTTTAACGTTAGTTTGTTATTATAATCTGACATATAATAGAAAGGCTCATCATAAAATGCCTTACCTAATTTACTGTTTCTAAAGATAGCAAAAATCTTTTGACTATCATTATAACAAAGCTTTTGTTTCCATCTATTAATAACATCTTGTGATCTTTTCCATACCTTAATGATTCTTCTCTTCTTATCCCAGTGCATCTTTTCTATTTCATCTTTAGTATAAAGTTTAAGACCATGCAACACTCTTTTAAACATAAAGTGTTGTCTTGGATTTAATTTTTGATAGTGTATATCCCTATCATAAGATAAATATTCATCATGTATCTCTATTTTTTTGAGATTCATTATGAATCTACCTCTTTTAAGTTCTAAAATTTGTTTTTCATTTAGCATAATAGTATAGTGTTAAGTTATTAATTAAGTTTGAGTAAAAAAAAAAGAGGGACACTAGGCCCCTCTTTCAAAACAAGTATTATGAATCTTACAATTCAAATGATTCATCTTCAACTTCTACTTCAGCTTCCTCTTGGATTTCTTCAATAGAGTCTTCTAGATCCACCTGCTTTTTATTGCGTCTTGTGGCAACAGGCTTCTCTTCTTCATCATTAGCAGTCATCTTATCAACTTCTTCTTTAGTTAACTTAACTGCTTTTGACTCAACACCATTAGCTTCTCTAATAGCTGCACCATTAGTGTGAGCAATAAGTGTATCATGATCATTCAGATCCATAGAATAGAATGATTTTCTATATATAGGACAGTCTACCTCTCCTGTTTCTGGGTTAACACCTACACATATTATGCCTGTGTCCCCTGCTATCTTAAGATCTCTCTCAGAATTATCTGAACTAAATGGTTCAAATGATTCTCTTACAATGATTTTACCAGGCAATGTCTTTGCCTCAGCCAAACCTGTAGCTTGTAGATCTTCTACTGTACCGTGTATTAGGGTGCTTCTGCTTTGCTTCTTTACCCAGTTACCGTTACCAATAGCTGTTGTATCCTGTACTAATCTAACGTGTCCAAACTCAGGATTATTTTTGGATACTCTAATTACACTACCGTTGTCATCTGCAACAATAGTTACTTTACCATTCTCAGTCATGTCTAAATTGGTTTTA
>Ga0098043_1000630_pt1 | contig 12485 bp, 18 predicted proteins | sample 9B_taG_FD_92581 | JGI IMG/M metagenome (GOLD analysis project Ga0098043, IMG submission 92581) | Marine viral communities from the Subarctic Pacific Ocean - 9B_ETSP_OMZ_AT15188_CsCl metaG | ecosystem: Environmental > Aquatic > Marine > Oceanic | place: Subarctic Pacific Ocean | collected 2015-01-10 | reverse complement strand
TTCCAAATTGCATTACTTTTGATTTATGAGCTGCTCTTTCTTCTGGACTCATATTTTTAATTCTTTCTCTTTCTTTTGAACCTGCATACATAAGATATGTTGGACCTGCTAAAAGAGCTGCAGAAGTCAAAGCAGGTAAACCTGCTAAGGCAGGTAATGCTCTTGAAGCCGCATAAGCTCCTCCCGTACCAAATGCCATTTGTCCAATTGGATCTTTTATGTTAAGAGCATCAGCAACTTTCATTCCTGCACCAAAACCAATTATATTAGGTATACCAAATATGTTTCTGCCAAAACTTTTTAAACCTGTTCCAGCTCTTTCCATCAACGTTGGTTGATTTCTTAATGCCAATCCAGTGTTATATGTACCTCCAACAGGCACTCCCATAGGACTTCCTTGGTATATTGCAGGCACAGGTGGTCTATTAGGCCCTATTATACTTCTACCTGTTCTTGCCTTGATAGGTTTAAGATGGCCTTTTCTCAAAGCCTCTCTTCTAAACATGGGTCTATTTAATACTTTGTTTAAAGACATTAGACCTCCTATTTTGGTATAAATGGATTTTCATTTAAACCTTGATAAGCAGCAAATGCACCAATACCAGTTCCTACTGCTTGAGCCAAGGGACTAGTTGATGGTTGAGTTCCCATTGTGACTGCTGATTGAGATTTAGGACCAGCAGCATAAAGGTTTGCAAGAAACTCTGCTCTTTGAAATGGTTCAAATTGTTGTTGTAATGTTGATTGTCTTTGAGCATCGAGTGCTGCTTGTGCTAATTGTCTTTGAACACCACCGGATGCCATCAATTGATTTATATCACCTTGAGCCATTTGTTGTTGGCCTAAACCTAACTGACCTAACTGTTGACCTGCTTGTAATCCCACTGCTTGTTGTTTTTGAGCTGCACCTAACGCAGTATTAAAACCTAGAGCTTGTGCTCTGCCCATAGCATCTAACGTTCTGTTTTGTAATTCTGCTTGTTGAACACCTTCTCTACCACCACCAAAAGCTCCTGAGCCAACTGCTTGTGCAGCTATTTGGTTTGACATAATTCCAGACTGTCTTGCAATTTCATCTGTCACATATTGTTGATACGGATTTAAAAATTGTGAAATTTGTGAAGCACCAACAGGGGCAGCTGCTCCTGTGACTTGATTAATACCTGCTTGAACTGTTGGAGCACCAACACCTGTTGTACCAGCTCGTTGCAATGCTTGTTGTTCTAATGCACCTAAACCAGCAACTTGAATATCAGGTAAATTTATTGGTTGTTGCGCTACTTGACGCGCAATATCCATCAATTCTATTTTTCTTTCTTCAATACCAGGAGCTTCTCTTACAAACTGTGTTTGCGATGATGGTGTTGCTGCTTGTTGTGATCTTCCGCTAAAAAAACTCATAATATTATCCTATCCATTTTTCTAATTGTACATGTTTCTTTTTCCAACCCCATTTTTTAGATACTCTTTCCCAACCGGGTCTTGCCATAATACTCAATCTTTTGCATTTATTTGTTATTGCAAAATCTGTGACCGTTTTAATTAAATTATCTTCCCATAACTCTCTTCTTTTTCCTGTACAAATAACAATTTCATATTGATTAAAATTAGGCATGACACCAATTCTTCCAATACAAATACCAAATACTTTATTCTCTTCTGATTCATCAGAACCAAACATAATCCAACTTTGCATCATATCTTTTTTTAATTCTTCTCTTACCCAAGCAGCATCAGCATATTTTCCTGAATAGTTTAAGGCTTCAGCAACCATAAACTCTGCTAGAGGCCAAAATCTTTCAATATCCTTTGGCTCTAAAGGTAAAATACTTACTAAAGGTTTAATTGATTTTTTGTTTGCTGTCGCCATTTCTATCCTTTAATAAATCAAATACTCTTTTGTATCTTCTTTGTTGTTCATAGAAATATTGGGCACCTTTTTCTCTCATATCTTTCATGCTATTTGGATTAGCTCCAGCTATGATTCCAGCACCTAATACTCCATCTGCTCTTGTTACAAACTCTCCGTCTGCTAATTGAGCTAACATTGTATCCTCGTCTTTATCACCTACTCCTGCCCCATCTTCAACATATCCTAATGCTCTAACATAATTGTTAGAATCGTTTTCATCGTGAGTCATTTTTGATGGAAGATAGTTTACACCACCTTCATTAAATTTTTTTATTTCTGCAAGTCCACCTGATCTTAATCTTTGTTGAACCATAGAATATGGACCTACTCTTTTATCATCTCTACCTTGTTCTTCAGGAGCATAAACTTGTTGATATTCTTTTTCTTGTCCCGTGGTTGGATCAATATAAGTAAATTTAGGCCTTTTATCTCTTAGAGTAAGATAACTCATGTTATATCCTGGCATAAAAATATCAGTTGGTTGTGGGTCAAAAGCACCGCTTAGATATGTACCTGCAGCTAATGCACTTGCAACTCTTGGAGCACTAAATTCTCCAGTTGGAGAACTGTCTTTTTTTAAGAAACGTAATATATTTTGTAAACCAAATTTAGATTGAGGATCAGCAGCGTTTGATGCTGCTACAGTGGCTAAATCCATACCACCTCCAGCTTGAGTAGCTCTTCCTAAAGTCTCTAATGATCTAATGTTAGCAAATGATGGGTTTACACCTGTACCTGGGAACATTGATCCTAGATTATAACCACCAAATGCTCCAGCCCCAGCACCTAATATTCTACCTATTCCAGAAGCTCCTGAATCTTTTGCAGATCTAAATCCTTGTATTGCGCCTAATGCTGCTAAAGCTTGAGGCAAAAATTGTATTGGCATTAATTCTCCTTTTAAGATCTTAAATGTAAAATAATACCATTTTACTTGGCTGATATCAACTCATCGTAGAACTTACCTTGATACTGGTGTTCTCCAACATGGACAATAGCATCATTGATATAAGCGTGACATTTACCACCCAAATCTCTCCATAGTTTACAAAAAGCAAAATCTTCACCATTATAAGTCTTTTCTTTCGGATCATGAAGAGTATCAAAAAAGTTCCACATATTAGGTTTATTAACGTATTTTCCATTTATGACTGTTTTTTGAACTATTTCTTTTTCTGGATACTTGTCTATCATTTTAAGAATAACCTCTCTCTTAATTAACATACATCCCGTTGGAGAATCTGTGACTTCCATTATACCTTTTTTTAATTCTATATTATTAGGATTAGGCACTTTCATTGGATAAGTATGTAAAGATCTTCTTATGTCATCAGGTGATTTTATTTTACCTTCTTGCATTTTTTTAAAAGCTTTTTCCCACATAAGAGTTTTAAGAGGATAGGGCACAGAAATTATATCTTTATCCGCTTTTAACATTGTAAATATAGATTTACCTTGAAAATAAATGTCAGAATCAATAAATAATAAATGAGTGGCTTTTGACTCTAGAAAACCAGCAACTGATAAATTTCTACCTTGTGTTACTAGAGATGATTTTACTAAATGAAAAGAAACTTTTAACCTTTTTTTAAAACATTCTTTTTGAAATTCTATGAGAGCTTGTGTGTAATGAATAGATACTTCACTATGTACAGGAGTAGCAACAAAAACTTCAAATTTTTTAAACTCATCATTATTTTGTTTCCATAGTGGTTCTTTAGCTTTTTCATAGTCTGACTGTGTTTCAATACTTACCTCTTGTAATGTTTGGTATGTATCCTCATTTATATATTTATCGTTTGACACTTAGGGCTCCTTTCAAAAAATTTTCCCACTCTATGGCTTTCTTATCCCAACTATAAAAATTTTTATAATATTTTTGTTGTTCGTTTAAATGGTTTTGTATTGTATTAGTGTGTAAATATTCTGAACATACATCAATAGCACCAGCAACACTACCTGCTAATAATTCTAAATTTTTACTATAATTTACATACACTGGCCATTCAGCACATGTTTCAGGTAAAGCTCCAAAGTTAGTAGTAATGACATGAAGACCCGCAGCCAGAGCTTCTAAAGCTGATACACAAAAGGTTTCTTCAAAAATAGATGGATAAACAAACAAATCATAATCAGTCATATGTTCTAAAATATATTCATTTGGTTTGTATCCTATATAATTAACATTAGGTAATTGTTTAGCTTGATTAAATAAATCATTAAAGTCTTTGTTTGCTTTGTTAGCAAACTCGCTGCCATACACTTCATTTGAACTATAAACATCTAACACAACTTTAGGATTTTTAATAAGTTGCATAGCTAACAACAATACGTTTAAGCCTCTCCAAGGTGTACAATGATGTATTATTTTTATTGTTTCACCTTGTTTGTATATTTTTCTTTGAGGAAAATGATTTGCACCATTTTTTATTACCATACATTTATCTTCAGGTATTTGAAAAAAATACCTAAACTTTTCATAGTTCCAATGTGAATTAAATACGTACCAATCATACTCATGATGCCTATCTTTATTTCTAAAAAATGCTTGTAGGTTTGGTTGATCCCAAGAATTTTTTTGCCAAAGAATATTTATCTTATTAGGGTCTAAAGGTACTTTACCTGGAATAGATGTGCATATTTGAAATTTGTTTAACAAGTCTTTAGAAACATATTTTTCTAAAAATTCATGTTGAATTTCTGTTGCCCCTCTAGCTTCCATGTATTATTTTTTTGTTTTAGCTCCTATAGCACCAGCTCTAGTAACTTTTATTTCAAGATCTTGTCTAAAATCATCACTAGTAGTGTCAGTGTTAGGATCAGCAACATCAGCATCAAAAGCTTCTTTGGATTCGTAAACTTTACCAGTTCTTTTATGTTTGATTATTTCTTTTGCTTCTACAGGTATTTTAGGTATGTCATTCATAATTATCTTCCTTGTCGATTATATTTCTTATACGATCTTTTTTCGGATTTTGAAAGACTTTTTTTATGTCTACCAGGCCGTTTTCGAGGCTTTGGTCTTGGTACAAAGTTTACAAATTTTTGTCTAGCCATTTTCTTGAGATCTATCTAACAATGCATAAGATATAATACCTTGTATTTCATCAGCGGTACCTGCAGTCATTTTTAAAATATCACTAGCTTCTAAAATTAATGTATGATTTATAATATCTTTAGTGGCTGACCCTGTAACAGATTCATTAAATATCCTAAATGTTGAAGAAGCTGATGTATCTGTGACTTGCACATTTAAATTTACAGCACCGGAAGAACCATTGTTAATTTGTATTTGTTTAATTAACACTGTTGCATCAGATGGCGCAGTAAACACACTTATTGTTCCTGTAGAGTTTAAATTTATTCCTTCATTCTTGTATCTAATTGTCATGATATAAACCAGGTAAATGTATCTTGTTCATTTTTTAATTCTTGTTGGTAAGACGTATTTAACTTATCTTGCATAGTTCGTAAAGACTGATTTATTTGTCTTTGATTTTCTTCAGTATATCTAGGAGTTGGTTCTGGTATAACTATATCTACTCTAGCCATGTAATGCTGCTCCTCTCTCGGCGGAGGTTCCTGTGCTTTGATTAGATGTCATTCCTCCATTACCTGTATTATATTGTCCAGCTTTGTAGGCTTCTTGAGCTGTGGGTTGCATAGCCATTATACCTACGGGATAAGTCGTTACATTACCTTGAGGATCGTTAAGTCTTAATCTTCTTGCTTCTTTTTGAGCTCTTCGATTTGCTAAATAATCTGAAATACCTAATGATCTTCCTGTTAATGCAGAAACTAAACCCAGAGGTGCAAAAATTGATGAACCTATACCAAGTATACTGGCTAGACCAGAAGCTTGAGCCATGTTTAAACCTACTTTCCCAGCTGCATAATCTAGGGCTTTATTTTTCGCAACATTTAACGCCATTCCTTTAAAATCAGGTCTCTCTTCTGTAATTAAAGGTTTAATCCCCATAGGTTGTATAGATTGATTCATTATATCTTCTTCCATTATCCCCTCATACCATCTAATTGAACATCTGCTCTAAAAGTTCCAAAGCGCCAATTTTCATCTGTGCTAGTATTTGCAATTTTTAAACTTGCAAATCTAGCTCTTGCCCGTGTGTCTACTTTCTTTGTTGATCCGGTGACCGTGAATGGTCCTAGTGGAGACGATGTTTCTGTATCAGCAGGAAAATCTCTCAACAAAATAGTAATTTGAGCATTACCTTGTATTGTTTTAAAATCGGGTACAAACCTTCTCATGCTCATAAAGAACTCAGCATTTGTGCCATCAGGATTTAAACTAAAATCCCCAGATTCAATAAAAGCTGGTATGGCAGTTTTATTACCAGAGGTGTCTACTTCATTAACACCTTTTTCATGTTCAAAATATTTAGTAGACCCATTAATATTTGTAATACCTTGAACAGTCGGAAACGTAGGTAAGCCTGTAGAATTAAATTCTGTTGCATATGGATTTTCGTAAAGATTAGCATCAACCCAAGTAGTTCTCGATAAAGAGCCAGTCACCCATGTTCCATCTTGGTAATTATAACAAACATATCTATCATTAAAATCAGATGTTGCTTGTGGATAGTACCAACAAATCTCTTCGTATAAATGATTAAGACCCGCATACACTGATTCCCCTGCAGAAAAATTTACTCCTAGATTATTACCATTTTTAGTTGTAAATACAAAATCTTCAACTGCACAAGGCAGTGATTTTACTGTGCCGTCATAAACAAAAAAACCGCCAGATTCTCCCATCCAATAAACAATACCATTAACATATTTCATAGCGTGTTGACCAATACATCCGCAATTAGAACCCACTTGTCTAATAGAAAAGGTAAAGGGTGGTCCAACAAATTGCATTACGTATGCAGCATTATCCGTAACAATAAATGTGTAATCTTTACCATGAACTGCACCTACTATTTTTGTGCCTGAGTCTAATCTAAAAGTTCCTGCTGTATTAACTGAAGTAGGTGTGTAATCAGTTATATCTTCTTGATCTGAAAATCTAATAAACATTTTGTCTTGTGTTCCAGGAGTTCCAATAGTAGTTTCAGTTCCAAACATAATTAAATGTCTATCCCTATCCGAAACTAATGACATAACAGATGCAGTTGGTGCATTTGATATTATTGCTGCTCTGGTAGTTAAAGCATTAGGATTTGAATTAATAGGATTCCAAGAAAAAGATTGACCATTTTTTATAGTAGCAATTAACTGTTCACCAAAATTATCTAAAGACCAAGATGCAGGATCTATTGAAAGAGTTTGTGATAATGATTCAATACCCCATCCTGTAAATACTTCAACACCTGCACCGCTTGAGTGCGCAGATCTAGTTCCCGCTGCAGCTCTTGTAATACCAGTAAGATCGTTAGATGAGATTCCTGTATATGAAATAAATTCAGCTCCTACTTTGATCGTGCCAGTTGATGGAAACCCTGATGTTGATGTAAGAGTAATCGCTGTGCCAGATCCTCCTGTTCCAGCAGTGTCATCTAACAAAGCTCCATTTAATGTGCTAAACACTTGTTGTCCACCACCCCAAAGTCCTGTTCCCCATCCAAATCCAAACGTTGAACCTAAAGCTCCTGGTTTTATGTATGGAGTGATTGTTGCAGATCCTGATCCGTTGACCGTTGTCCCTGCTGCGCTAGACATTGTAATTGTAAACTCGTCACTGTTAGGAACAGTAACTACTTGAAAAGGATTTGTTGTAAAATCTGTGCCTGAATATCCTGCACCTGTTGGAGGAGTCACAGATGAAAAAAGAAAAATATCTCCTGGCTCTAAACCATGTGCGGGTTTGTTTACAGTTACTGTAGTTGATGTATTAACAGTATCAAATGTAATTCCTGTGATTGCTGTACCTAAAGGGGTAATGTCAAAAAAGGCACCTTCGTAATAAATCACTAATACCTTATTTGTGCCTATTGCAGCATATTTTCTACCATCAAGATCAGCCCAAATAAATTGTTCTCTTGCTGCTCCTACTATAGTATTTTCTAAAAGTTGTTCCCAACCACCTATTTTTTCTGGAAGACCATATCTGAACCTTACAAAATCACCATCAGTCCATTTACCTTCAGCTCCAGTCTGAGTGACTTGTTTATTAAATCCAGGGGCTATTTGTACTTTTGTTAAAGGCATAAGGTATTATACCCTAGAAAGAATATTATTTAAATACTGTCTAAATTAAGATATATAACAAGCTTTATGGATCATACTGAATTTATAATGGAGATTAAAAAAATAGTTTCCCCTGAATTTATCAAAATTATGAAACCTTTTATAGATCACAAAGCAAAAAAAAACCTTACAATTTTAAGTGGTATTAATAAAAATATTAGGGACGTAAGAGGATTTTCTTTAAATCTAAAAACTCCTACCAATATATTTTATTGGAATTATGTAAAATCTGAAATACAAAGGTTATATACTTTTTACAAAATAAAGTTTCCACAAATGTCTAGTGAAAAAATTGATCAGATTGATTTGTTAAAATATTCAAGCGGTGGAAAATACGAGGTGCATACAGATCATTATACTACCTCTCCTAGACATTTAAGTATTATTATAAATCTTAATAATGATTATGAAGGAGGTGATTTAATTTTTACAGATCAATATAAGAATGAAATAAAAAGATTAAAGCTAGATAAAGGATCTATAGTATTTTTTCCAAGTAATTTTATGTATCCACACTTAATTGAACCAATTACGAAAGGGACTAGATATAGTATAGTAGCATGGCTGCAGTAGATTATAAATTAATAAAAAACTTTTTTAATAAAGATGAATTAAAAGTTTATCAAAAATATTGTTATAATAGATTAGATCTAAATAAAGATTATGTTATAGGTAATCAATCATTTTCCCCCTCTTGGTATAAAGATCCATTAATGTCTTCTATATTGGAAGAGAAACTTACATTTGTAGAAAAATTATCAAATTTAAAATTATTTCCAACTTATGCCTATTGGAGATATTATATTTTTGGGGCTACATTATTAAAACACTCTGATAGAAAGGCTTGTGAAATAAGTGTAACTATCTGTATCAAAAAATATGATAATTGGCCTATAATTGTTGAAGGAACATCTTTTGAATTAGAAGAAGGTGATGCTGTTTTATATGCTGGATGTGATCAAAAACATCAAAGACCAGGTGTATATAAGGGCGAAGGTATGGCTCAATTATTTTTACATTATGTAAATCAAAACGGACCTTATAAAAATTACGCTTATGATAAATTAAATTAAATACTATGCAATTTAGAATTATTGAAATAACCGAAACAGAAAAATTTCAATTTTTAAAAATTTTTAAAAATGGTAATACGAGTGTGCAACACTGTATAGAAGACACATATCCAGGAAAATTTTGGAATTCAACAGCACCTGCTGGAAAAAAACCTAGATTTGCAATTATTAGAGAACCTTACGAAAGATTTATGTCTGGACTTATTTATGATGCTGAAAATCATAAAATAAATATTAAAGACATTAACTTTAAAAAAATATTTACAACTAATGAATTTCATATAAGAAACCGTTTATTTGGAAATATTAATCATAGCAGTTCACAAATCCCTTATTTAATGAATACAGGAATTACACATTATATAGACTTAGATGATTTAGATATATTTTTAAAAATGCATTTTGGAAAAACTTTAAATTTATTACAAAATAATTCTAAGGAAAAAACAAAAGAAATAGAAAAAATTTTGGACAAAAAAGAAATATTAAAGTATCTTCATTTAGATAATTTTGTTTATAACTCTATTAAACATTCTCCCTTTTTATGGCAATGGCAACATGGTAAAATTTTCGAATGAAAAATTATAGAATTTTTAAAAACTTTATAAACGAGGAGGAGTGCAATATTTTATCCAGTTGGATTATGGATAATAAAGATAATGTGTTTTTTACAGATGCAAATATGAAAGGTAGAAGATTAACTACTAAATATTCTAATAATTTTAAGTTTCCACCTATTTCCTATCAAATACAAAAAAAAATTATAAAAAGATTAAAATTAAAAAACTTTTATTTAGCTAATTTTAAAGACGGGATGGTTGCTAGTTATGCAGAACCAGGAGATACATGTTATCTTCATAAAGATCCTGTTTGGGTTGAGGATACTATTACCATACATGCAAATATAAAATTATCTAATAATGAGGGTGGAGAGCCTATTATTGAAGATGAAAAAATTAAATTAAATAAAAAAGATATGTGGACATATCCAGTATCTAATGTTAATCATGGTTCTGATATTGTTTTAGGAGAAAAACCAAGGATTATGTGGGTGTTTGGTTTTTCAATTAATAAAAAAACATGCCAATCTATTTATGAATGAAAAAACAGTAAATATTAACAATTTTATTGGTGTATACGATAACTACATAACACCTGAAGAATGTAACAAAGCCATTAAATTATACGAAGATCAAAATAAATTTAATAATACAGTTAATAGAATAGGATCAGAGAAGTCTTCTATACTTCAAAAACAAGATCAACAATTTTTTGCAGCTCCTTGCAATCTTGAAATTTGGTGGGAGGATTTAAAATCAATGATGGTTAATTTTGATTTAGCTTGGAATCATTATATTAAAAATGTTGGAGCAGACGATGCATATGGAGTTCCGTTTAATTTTACTGATTTAAAAATACAAAAAACTTTACCTACTGAAGGGTATCATGTTTGGCATATTGAACATGGTAAAGGACGTAGTAATGAGCCTAGAGCTTTTGTTTTTTCTATTTATTTAAATGATATAGAAGATGGAGGAGAGACTGAATTTTTACATTTTTCAAAAAGAGTAAAACCTAAAACTGGAAGAATACTTATATGGCCTGCAGGTTTTCCGTATGTGCATAGAGGTAATCCTCCTCTATCAGGTGAAAAATATATTTTAACCTCCTGGATGATGTTAAGGTGATAAAAATAATTGATAATTTTTTTAACAATGATGAATTAAAAAAAATTCAAACACATATAACTACTAAAATATGTTTTACTCCTCGATGGCTTACGGGAAAAGAAAAAACAAAAGAAAATTACTATGGTGATAGATTTATATTAAATCAAGACCCTAAATTAAAAGAAATTTTTATTAAACAAGCGGAAAATAAATTTAACATTAAGATAAATAAATTAGAGGATGACAGTGGACTTGATTTAAGAAACTTAGATAATTTTCAACCTCATACAGATGGTATTTACAAAATAAATATTTTAGTAATGTTATATGGCCCTGTAGCTGTTACAAATGGTACAGTGTTTTATCATGGAACTCCAGAAAAGTGTGAATTAGATATGCATGTTGGTTTTAGACCAAACAGAGCTATTTTATTTCCTTCAAATTGGATGCATTCTAGTCATGCAAGTAATGTTCCAAATCTGAAAAGATATACTGCTAGTTTATTTATAATTGATTATGAAGAATAAGAAGTGGGTCTTGCCCCTAATCTAGCGATTTTATCTTCTTCGCTTTCTCCATCAACATTATCATTATCCCAATCTAATTGAAGTTGATTTAAATGTGCTGAATCCCATCTATTTGTAAATTCACTAAAATCTCCTAAATTAGCTTCTGCATAACTACAATGAGGTGTTGTATCTCTATGTTCTACTTCATCAGATGCTGGGTTAGTACCATGTTGTATAGCCCAAATATTAGAAAATTTAGAATCATTCCAAAAAGCATCATCTTCAATTACATATGATTGTGGACTACCATTATCTTGTTTTACTGAATGATTCATTATTTTTTTGTCATCAAATATTACAGTCCAATTTGCACTAGTTGCCATTTTTTCTCCTAAGTTTTAATAATATATATCAAAGTTAAATAAGGTTGTAAAACAGAAGTTGAATCACCAGTAAATGTTGCACTCATATTGTGTTGGTGTCCCGATCCAGAACCTGTATTTTCACTTGTTATCGATGGTTGAGATGTATTCAGTGTCCTTGCAAGTCTACCTGGAGCATAATTTCCTGGTCCTGATCCCCTAGGTACTTGGTGACTGTGTGATGCAAGTTGTGCGGTTGATAAAGAAGCGTTAGCTGTTGTACCTCCAACATTTCCTGTTGATTGAACCGTTTCAGCTCCACCAGTAGATGCTAAAGCTTTGTTATTTGATTTACTTAAAACAGTTCTGTCAGCTAAATTTGGTACATTAAATGTTGAAGCACCATCACCAGATCCATAAGTTGTTCCTACGATTGCAAATAGTGCTGAGTAAGTTGATCTTGAAACTGCTGATCCATCACATTCTAAAAATCCAGTTGGCACTGAAGATGAGGACCATGGCACAATTGTTGCGGTAGGTATTCCCTCAATACCTGTAAGATTTGCTCCTGTAAAATCATATCTAGTTGCTTCGTAATTTGACATATTATTTCTCCATATAAGTCCAGCCAACATTTGAACCAGGATAAACTACTCCAAATCCAGCGCCCACACTGCTAACGACCAAGTCTGAGGATGCATTTGCTATTGTAGAACTGTTTCAACCTGCACTCAACGCATTAGAAT
>Ga0098043_1000618_pt1 | contig 12521 bp, 17 predicted proteins | sample 9B_taG_FD_92581 | JGI IMG/M metagenome (GOLD analysis project Ga0098043, IMG submission 92581) | Marine viral communities from the Subarctic Pacific Ocean - 9B_ETSP_OMZ_AT15188_CsCl metaG | ecosystem: Environmental > Aquatic > Marine > Oceanic | place: Subarctic Pacific Ocean | collected 2015-01-10 | reverse complement strand
CTAACTTCATCTGTTGGTTCATTAGAAGCTTTCAACTTAACAGGTTGGGGTGGAACTGGTTGGAACGTTGGAGAATGGGGAGCAGTAAACGACAACTCAGCTGTATTAACAGGTCTATCAATGACAGCTTCTCTTGGAGAATTAGAAGCTTATAATGAAATTGGTTGGGGCCATGATGCGTGGGGTGAAGAAGCTTGGGGTAGAGCAAATGATACTGCTGCAGAATTAACGGGTGTATCAGCAACAACAAATCTTGGTTCAGTTGCTATGGTTGGAGATGTTTCAGTAACTCCAACAGGTATATCAGCAACATCTGCTAATGGTGATCCTACTGTTATTGGTGATGTTTCGTTAACATTAACTGGTCAATCATCAACTACTTCTTTAGGAACTGTAAATATTATAGAGGGAATAGGAATAGACGGAGTAGGTGCTACTTCTAGCGTTGGGTCATTAGCACCTGCAGATGTAATGGGTGTAACTGGATTAAGTGCTGAAGTTGATTTAGGTTCAACAGCAACAACTTCAAATCCTGTAATAATACCAGATGGATTTGGTTTAACTTCAAGTCTAGGATCTTTAGGACCTTCAGATGTAATGGGTTTAACTGGACAATCAGCTACAACTAGTGTAGGTTCAGTAACACACGATATTAGTTTAGATATATTGCTTGACGGTCAAAATATATCTAGTAATGTAGCAGCATTTGGAACAGCAAAAGGTTTTGGAATACAAGCATTTCAAGATGTTGACACTGGTTCAAATACAACGTATAGTGACGTAGCATAGGAGAAAAGAATTATGGCATCAACATACACACCTTTAGGGGTAGAACTTCAAGCAACTGGTGAAAACGCCGGTACATGGGGAACAAAAACTAATACTAATTTACAGATTATTGAACAAATATCTGGTGGATTTATACAGCAATCAATTGCTGGTGGCGCACAAACAACAACTTTATCAGTTTCTGATGGATCAACAGGTGCAGCTTTATCTCATAGAATGATTGAGTTTACTGGAACTATTACAGGAAACCAAATAGTAACAATTCCATTAGATGTTCAAACTTTTTATTTTTTAAGAAATTCAACATCGGGTGCATACACAGTACAATTTAAATATGTATCTGGATCAGGGGATTCTTTTACTTTTTCTGCAACAAATAAAGGTGATGCCGTTATATTTGCTGCAGCAGATGATGGAACTAACCCTAACATTGTAACAATCAATACAGGTATTAAATCAGTTGTTGAAGATACTACACCTCAGTTAGGTGGTAATTTAGATACTAATTCACACAACGTTGACATTGATGATGCACACGGAATTAGAGATGAAAACGGAAATGAACAAATCATATTTCAAACAACAGCATCTGCAGTAAACCAATTTGACATTACTAACGCAGCTACAGGTAATGCTCCTGCACTATCTGCAACTGGTGGTGACACTAACATTGACATGAACCTTACACCAAAAGGTTATGGAAGAGCTACTTTCAACGGTCAAGGTAAAATTCAAAGTGTTGCAGAAAAAGTTACAACAGAAGCTACAGCTGCTACAGGAACAGTTAACTACGATGTTCTTACACAAGCTGTATGGAATTTCACTTCAGATGCTTCAGGAAACTGGACATTAAATATAAGAGGTGATGGATCAAATTCTTTAAACAATATTATGGACACTGGAGAGTCAATCACAATTTCTCACATTGTTAAACAAGGTTCATCTGCATACTACAATTCAGCAGTACAAGTAGATGGGTCATCTGTTACTCCAGAGTGGCAAGGTGGTTCTGCACCTTCAGCTGGAAACGCAAGTTCTCTAGATGTCTATGGATACACTGTTATTAAAACTGGAGATGCTGCATTCACAGTATTAGCCGCACAAACACAGTTTGCATAATAGATAGGAGGAACTAAATGCCTTTACTTGGATCTTTCGGAGCAGGCGGAGTTAGAAACTTCGGATTCACTGCAGGTGGCGGACCATACGCAGTAGATTATGTGGTCGTAGCTGGTGGTGGAAATTCTTTATCATCGTCGTACGCTTTTGGAACCGGCGGAGGCGGAGGAGGTGCAGGCGGGTACCGAGTATCTTTCAACTCTGGATCTTACGACGAACCTTCAGTATCAGAAATTAAAGTAGACAGAGGAACTGACTATACAATCACAGTCGGTGGAGCTGCTGGTACTTCTTCTTTTGATAGTTTCATTTCATCAGCAGGTGGTGGTCAAGGGAAAGCTGGAGGATCAGCTAACCCAGGTGGGTCAGGCGGATCTGGCGGAGGTGCTGCGTGGCTAAACCACGGTGGTAACCCTGCAGGAGGTCAAGGACCTGGAAACGTACCTTCAACTACCCCAGCTCAAGGAACAAACGGCGGTGCTGCGCAATATAACTTATGCGCCGGCGGTGGCGGAGCTAATCAAGCAGGAGGCCACGGCGGATCGGGTGGAAATGGTGGAGCAGGAAGATCATCTCAAATTACAGGATCATCAGTAACTAGATCAGGTGGCGGCGGAAGAGGAGCTGGCCAGCCGTCAGGAGGATCTGGTGGATCCGGTGGGGGAGGATCAAATGGCTCAAACGGATCGACTAACACAGGCGGAGGCGCTGGAGGCGGACAAAAAGGTGCTCCAGGTAAATCCGGTGGATCAGGTATTGTAATTTTAAGACACACTAAAGGACCTGGTGATTCATCAGGTGGATCAAAAACAACAAGTGGAGGTGCAACTATTCATACGTTTACTTCCTCGGGGACATTTACAGCGTAATGGCACACTTTGCAAAATTAGACGACAGTGATAATGTATTAACAGTAGTAGTTGTAAAAGACTCAGATGCTCCAACAGAAGCAGATGGAATTACTTGGTTAAGTAATACATTTGGACATACTAGTTGGAAACAATGTTCATATAATACTAGAGAAGGTAAGCATTACCAACCTGACTCTGATACAGAATCTTCAGATCAATCAAAAGCTTTAAGAGCTAATTTTCCTTCAATTGGTTGGACATATGACTCTACAAACGACATATTTGTAGAACCAAAACCTTTTGCTAGTTGGACCTTAAATACGACTACAGGTAAATATGAACCTGCAACAGCAAGACCATCAGAGTCTGATCAAATTATTGATGCTGATGCTGGAACCGCACATTGGCCTTACTGGAGTGAAACGAATAGTAGATGGGAGTCTACAGCAGAGGGTAATTTCTATTGGAGTGGTTCTGCTTGGGTTGCTTTTTAGTATAATTTAATATACATTATAGAAAGTGAAAGAAGTACAGAATGATACTAGGATATAATACTCAATTCAATTTATACGAATATATTTTTCATTGCGGTTCAATTAATTTTAATATCTCGCATATTAACCCTAAAGTAATTAAAGAAATTATTTTAGACGATTATAAACATGCAGATTTAGAGTTGGCTGTTTACAAAGATTTTAAACCAACACATATAAAACATATCGGTTGGGTTTTTGATTATATAAAAGATCATCACAAAAATAATAAAGGTAAGATAAACAAATGGCTGGGTCCTAAAATGTTTTTTGCAAACGTAGAAAACAAAGGAGAATCATACCCTTTAAGACATACCTTTGATTATGAAGATGTAAAAAACACGCCACATATGACAGTAATGTATTTTGTTACAGGTGGAGGACAATTAATTTTAAAACATCCTAGCTTTGAAAAAGAAGAAGAGTTTTCAGAATTAGATATAAAAGATAATATGTTTGTAGTCTTTAATTCTAAAATACACTATCTAAGAACACCAAATCCAAATGACGAGCCAAGAATAAGCATGACCTGGGCATGCGAGTATTTATGATGAATAAATACTTTTATTGGTATTTTGAAAAAGCACTCCCTGAAAAACTTTGTGATAGAATTACAAAGTTAGGTAAGTCAACAAAATCAAAAAACGGTAAGATTAATACCGGTAAAAAACTTAAAAATAATAAAGATGTTAGAAATTCTAATGTTGTTTGGTTAGATAAAAAATGGATCTATGAAGCAGTAATAGATTATTTAATTAAAGCAAATAAAAATGCAGGCTGGAACTTTGACTTTGATTTTACAGAACCTGCTCAATTTACTATATATAAAAATAAACAATTCTATGATTGGCATGTAGATATGTGGCAAGATCCATATGAAAATAGAAACCCAAATTGGAACGGTAAAGTAAGAAAAATATCTTGTACAGTCCAGCTTACAGATCCATCTGAATATACAGGTGGCGAGTTAGAATTTACTGATGGACATCCTACCAACCCCAGTACTAGAATATGCACTGAAGCAAGAGAGAAAGGAAGTATTGTTGTTTTTCCAAGCTATCAGTGGCATAGAGTTAAACCCGTAACAAAAGGAACAAGATATTCACTTGTCTTATGGTCTTGTGGATATCCATTCAAATGATTGAAATACAAAACTTAAAACAAAACGGATACTATCTTTTTAGACAATTGCTTAACACAGAGTTAGCTCAAGCTTTTTACGAGTACCTTGCATTAAAGAAAATGGTATGGCAAACAATAAACAAAGAAGATGAAAGACTTGGTGGCTGGGGTGATGAAGTAGTAAATAATGTTTATGGAATATATGGAGATCCAATGTTTGAAACAATACTACTTAAAGTAATGCCTACAGTAGAAAAAATTGCAGGTAAAAAAATATACCCTACATACTCTTTTGTAAGACTCTATGAAACAGATAATGTTATGAAAGCACACAAGGATAGACCTGAGTGTGAATACAGTATTACATTAAATCTTGGTGGTGATGTATGGCCTTTTAAATTAGTTGATTTAAATAAAAAAGAAAAGTCTTACGAGCTAAGTCCAGGTGATGCAATTATCTATCAGGGTACAAAAGTATATCATTGGAGAGATAAGTTTAAAGGAAGGTATTGTGGTCAAGCATTTCTACATTACTCATCAAAAGAAAAACTTAGATTCGATACAAGACCACACATGGGTCTACCTGTTTCATTTAAAAAGACTAATATTGTAAAGGCGAAAAATCGACCTGTGAATCCTGCTCGCCGAAAGAAGAACAAGGCAAAAAGTTAAAAGCAATAGATAATCTATCTTTACCTGATTTATTTTCTAAAATTTTATGGTAAGCCCACGATGGAAAAAACAATAATACATTTGGTTGTGGTACAAAATTAAACTGATTAGAATTCCATATTGTAGATTCCTCTACTTGAGGTACCTGTATTTGTCCTCCGTTAAAATTTCTAAACTCTATGTTTCCACAGTTTTCAGGAGCCTGCAGATAATAAACACCACTTAAAAAATTATTTGTATGATTATGAATATCAGATGAACTGTTTTTTGGTGTCTTAGCTACCCAAGAAGTCGTCATTTTAAAATTAACTTTATATTTTAAATAAGTATCATTATAATAATTTAGAGCTTTACTAATTGATTTTTTTAATAAGTTAAATTGAGGTTTGTTAAGTAAAAAATATTCTTTTGATATTAGACTTACATTTGAATCTCTAGGGCTAGTATTTTGATAATTTAATTTATTTATTTCTTTTATGTATTTTTTAATTGCTGAATCTTTTACAGAAAGCTTGGTCGCAAATACAGGACAAGAAAATAGGGGCCAGATATCGTGTTTCATTAGAAATAATTTAAATTCATCACTACTCTACATTTAGCATTAGTACAAGTAGTTCCTGAATGTTTTATGTTACTGTTAAATTCTACGGCTGTGTTTTCTTTACTTAATACCTTTTTGCCGTTTTCAAAAAAGGTATAACCATTATTGGTATTCATATACCACACTGTTGTTTTTATGTTTGGATCAGCAAACTTATCGTTATTATCAATATGTAACGGAAACTTAATTATTCTAGATGTTCTAGGTTGTAGGTTAAGTTTTATACGAATAAGACTTTTTACATTTAACGCTGATAGCACAGGTTCAAGTCTATCAAATAAATCACTGTTAGGTTTATTATAAAAATAAACACCATGTATTAATTGAAAATTATATTTAAAATCTGTTTTTTCAGTAGCTTCATTAACTACACCATTATACCAATACCATGGAAAAGTATCTGATAGAATCAGTGTCTGCAGTTCTTTAAATACTTCAGGATCTATCAGGTTATCTATTATTTTTGGTTCTTTGTATTTCATTTTTGAAAATAGTTAATGTTTAATACTACCCTTCTTTTAGAATTAGTTTGACTAATCATTTTATGGAATTCCTTATTATCAAATATACATATTCTGTTAGCTTTAGATTCTACTTTGTGTTTTTTATTTTTATCGATAACAGTACAACCATTATTGTCATTGATATATAGTATTGCAGTCTTGCCTTTCTTGTGATTAAAATCATAGTGCCAGTCACTTTCCCAATGTTTTTCTTTAGCAATTACAAGGTTTGCTCTTAATTCAAACATAGCGCTTATATCAAGTTTCTGCATCAAAGGACTACACAGCTCAAAGATATCGGACCATATTCTATGCTTGCTATATATGTGGTGGTGAAAAAAACAATTATCTGTTCCTGTCATAGTGTCATTATAGTACCAAGGAAAATTAGGACTTAATAATTTTGTTTGAATATCTAAAAAATCTTTTTCTTCTAAAAAATTATCTATAACTTTATACATACAGACCTATATTAAATGCTACACTGATTCTTTCTTCTATTGATTTGTTTGGCTCAACATAGTGGGTTACGTTAGAGGGAAATATTATTAACTTATTGTCTTCTGGTATAATTGTATAATCAGCGTATGCAAATGAGTGATCAAAAAAATCAAAAGCGTTATTTACTTCAAGGCTTTTATCTGGATTTAAAAATACTAAATTACCACAATCCTTTGGAGCTTTTAAATACCAAATACCTGAGAAGTGTATAGGAGAATCTACGTGTGCATGAGGTTTATTAAAGTTTGATTTTTTATTTACATTTATCCAATAACTTAATACTTTCCACTTAGCATCTCCTCTTTTATTTAAGTTATCTGTGTATTCTATAAAAGGTCTAGCTAAAAATTTATCTAATTGATTATCTGTAAATGGTGACGTTTGAATACCACCTACGTTAGAGATCTTAACCATGTCTGTGGGGTTTTTTAATTTACTAAGTAATTGTTTCTTACATTTATTGTCTTTAACAATACCTTCGTACATAGGTGTGCTAAACATGTTAATCATTTTGGCAACAACCTTTTAAAATCAACTTTGTCCAATAGCTCATCAAACTTTACTTCTTTCATTTCTTTCTGTCTTATATATTCTAACATTTCATCTTTGTCAAAAACCACATAATCATCTTGTGTTTCAAACACAATTTTATCTGCATTAGTATTGAAACGACCGCCTGACCTACCTTTTTTCCAAGGCAGAAATTCATATGTTAAAAACTCATTTGATATCTTTGGTATTTCTGCTGTATAGATATTACCTTTAACATGGCTATACTTTTCAGCATATTGTTTTAAAAATGAGATCATATAGTTATCCAGTTATTATTATATTCTTTATCAACCTTTGATTTATATAGCATAGGAAAACTAAGAGACAGTCTTTCTGTTTTAGATTCAAACAAGTGATCTACTTTTCTAGGAACATAAACTATATCACCAGGTCTTAAAACTTTTTCTATTTTATTTTTACCCCAAACAGTCACTTTAGTTTTTCCAAATATGTGTATCATAAAATTGTCATTGTAATCATGATGTCTACCTAAACCCTTATCTTCAGTATCTTTTGAACAATAAAACATATGACAGTCTGTGATCATATTAGTTTCATCTTGTACTTCAGAAATAAAATCTATTATTGTTTTTGAAGCTCTGTCACAGTTAATTAGTAAGGTTGTTTCTTCTTTCAGTATTACATCTAGTATTTTGTTAGGAATAGTATTTTCAAAACTACTCCATGGTTTGTCATTCCAAATATATGTATGTTTTTTATTACGAATAATTAAATTAGAACCAAGAACAAATGTTGTTGTATTCACATATTTTTCAAACTCATCTTTAGAATAGAATGATTTTAAACTAGGAACATTTTTAATAAACGGCTGTCTTTCTTTAATTAATTTTTTTATATTATTTTTTAGGTACATTAACTATAATAAAATTATTTTGTAGAGAATCAGTATATTTCTTTATTACAGAAAACTGATAATCTTTTAATTGTTTAGACATTATTAATCCTCTATCTATAATTAATACAGATTCTTTATTTATATCTTTTAGCCATTCTAAAAGTCTTTGATTGAATATGGGCTCACAACTTACATCATTAAATATAATATCTGGTTTTATCTTCATGTTAAAAACACAGTTAATATCTTTATTAATAAATTCTAAATGTTTACCTAAAGAGAATCTTATGGTTGAATGCTGCATATAATGTTCGTACTTTGTAAGTTGGTCCCATTGTACACCATTATCAATAGTTATAACTTTACCTTTGTTATTTTCTTTACAGGCCTGCGCAGCTAAAAAAGCCGTTACCCCAAAACCAGTTCCTAACTCTAGTACACATCTAGGTTTTTGCATTTTAATTAATGAGTATAGAAAAACAGAAAAGTCGTGGGTGTTATAGTGGTCAACAGTTTTGGTATATTTTAAAATATCTTGATACATTACAAGACTCTTCTTGATTGAACTGTAGGGTATTTTAAACCTGATGCAGATATGTGGTGAAAGAATCCTATCAAAGTAACACGATCTTCGTCTAGGTCTTCAGTAAAGTTTTCAACACCATGAGGGTTAAGACCTTCAAACGCTATTACTCTATTCTGTAATGATTTAATCTCTAATGTTTTTTCGTATTGACTATTAGCTAATAATCTAGCTTGTTCTGTTTGTTTAGTAAATTTTTTAGTCATATATGATTTGTTCTTAATACTCTCAAGTTCAGGATCACCAAACATAAAAAAGTCTTTTGTTTTATATAAAGATGTGCCACAGTTTTTATGTTTAGAGATATACGCAATAGCTGTAAGATCATTTGGGTCTTTATGAATCCAGCCACCTTGTGTATGATCCTTAGATATTCTTTGAAACTGTAGTGTACAATTGAAATCTACATTTTGATTTGGAAATATAAGCTTTGTTAGTTTAGTACAGAAATAATTAAAAAACTGTGGGTGTGCTTCATGTAGCTCTGGACTTCTTTCACCAGGCCAACGACCCACGGGACAGGGAGCATATTCAAGGCTATCAGCCAGTTCTATTACGCTGTTTATGTTTTCGAAAAAATTATCTTGTATTATTGTTGGATATAGCATTATGTTAAGTTAATTGTTAATGATAGTTTTTTACCTTCAATACTAGTTACCTGATGGTAAGTTTCTTTTGGTATATATACAACATCATTTGGTTTTAGTTTAAATTTTTTATCTCCTACAATCCAAGGTGAAGTACCATAAATTTGTTTTACAGCTACATCGTATGGGTGCTTATGTGAATCAAAACTTGGTTTTTTTCCTGCACCTCCTTTTGAGAAATATAAATTAGCCCAACACTTATGACCTATTTCATCTATTAAAATATTTTCTACTTTTCTTAGTTCACTGTGTATATCTAATATGTTAGCAAGTAGGATAGTAAAACCTTTTTCATACATACTCAATAATCTAGGATAGTTAAGATAGGTATCAAGATCGTACAGCTCATGTTGCATATTCATGCCGTAGCTATCAATTAGTTCTACTGATGGCTCATTATAGAAATGGTATTTATGTGGCCATCTTTTACATATTTGAAGGCACTCTAAAATATCTTTTTCTACAAGTTTTATCTTGATATCTCTTAGTCTTTCTATTACTTTCATAGCGAATAGTATACATTGATTTCACCTAAAAACAAGGTATAATGCGAAATTATGTTACAGAAAATCGGATTTCAGCCAGGCATAAATAAACAAATCACAGAAACCGGAGCAGAAGGGCAATGGGTAGACTGTGATAACGTTAGATTTAGATATGGTATACCTGAAAAAATAGGTGGTTGGAATCAATTAGGGCAAGTAAACTCTAACGAATTGACAGGTGTAGCTAGGGGTTTGCACCATTTTGTAAATACTTCTGGACAAAGATATTCTATTGTAGGAACTAATAGAATATTATATGCCTTTTCTGGTAATGTCTTTTACGACATACACCCTATTAAAACCACGACAACACTTACAAATGCTTTCAGTACTACAAATGGATCTACTTCAGTTACTATAACTTTTCCTACAGCCCATAATATTAACCCACAAGATATAGTGTTGCTAGATAGTTTTACTACTATTACTGGTTCTAACTATACAGCTTCTGATTTTAACGATAAAAAATTTATGGTAACATCTGTACCAAGCGGTACAACGATAACTATTACAATGCCATCTGCAGAAACAGGTTCTGGCGCAACAACTTCTGGTGGTATTAGATCACAGCATTACTATCCTGTTGGAACTCCAATACAAGAAAAAGGTTTTGGTTGGGGTCTAGGAACTTATGGAGGGGTAGATAACGATGCCACTACAACTACTTTAAATGGAGCAATAAACGATACTACTACAACAGTTGTTCTAACAGATGCATCTAATTTTCCTGACACGGGTACAAGTTTTGTATTGATAGGGTCAGAAATGATACAATACACAGGCATTAGTGGAAACACTTTGACAGGTGTAACTAGAGGAGCAAGGGGAACTACAGCTGCATCACACAGTAATGGAGTGACTGTTACTGATGGTACTAACTATGCAGCCTGGAATGAACAGACAGAAGAAGGTTTAGCTTTAGATCCTGGTATGTGGTCACTTGATAACTTTGGTGATAAAGCAATTTGTTTAATTCATGATGGACCTTGTTTTGAATGGAATTCAAGTGCAGGTAATGCTACTCAAACAAGAGCAACAATTATATCTGGTGCACCGACTGCATCAAGACATATGGTAGTATCCACACCGGATCGTCACTTGGTATTCTTTGGAACAGAAACAACTATTGGTGCAGCTGATACACAAGACGATATGTTTATTAGGTTTTCAGATCAGGAGAATATTAATTCTTATACACCTACAGCAAACAATACAGCAGGTACACAAAGACTAGCTGATGGTTCTAAAATTATGGGAGCTATCAGAGGTAGAGATGCAATCTATGTTTGGAGTGATACAGCATTATTTACAATGCGTTTTGTTGGTCAACCTTTTACATTCGCATTTGCACAAGTTGGTACTAACTGTGGACTCGCGGGACAGAATGCGTGCGTGGAAGTTGATGGTGCTGCATATTGGATGTCGGAGAATGGTTTTTTTAGGTATGGTGGTAGACTAGAATCTTTACCTTGTTTAGTAGAAGACCATGTCTATGATAATATAAATCTAGCAACGGGTAATCAATTAATTTCTTCAGGTGTAAATAATCTATTTGGAGAAGTAAACTGGTTTTATGCATCTTCATCGTCAGACGTCATCGACAAACAAGTAACGTATAACTATCTTGATTCATCACCACAAAGACCTGTATGGACTGTTGGAACACTTGCTAGAACAACGTGGAGAGATTCTGCTGTATTTAACAAACCACATGCAACAGAATATAGTGCAGATAATGATTCATCATTTGATGTTGTTGGAAACACTGAAGGTAGAACATCATACTTTGAACACGAAACAGGGACCGATCAAAATAAAAACGGTACTATAACTGCAATTACTTCAAACATATCTTCTGGTGATTATGACATTACACAACAAAGATCTTTACAAGGTCAGTCAACTGGTATTGCAACATTTAAAGGAGACGGAGAGTTTCTAATGAAAATAAGAAGATTTATTCCTGACTTTATATCACAAACTGGAGCAACTAGAGTAACACTGTTATTAAAAAATTATCCTAATAGCACACAATCGGGTTCACCACTTGGACCTTTTGATATTACTTCTTCAACAACAAAGGTAGACACACGAGCAAGAGCTAGAGCAGTTGCATTAAAAATAGAAAATACAGCTGTTAGTCAAAGCTGGAAACTAGGAACTTTTAGATTAGACGTACAACCAGACGGTAGAAGATAATGGCAAAAATTACACAGGTTATAACTAGACCATCACAAGAATATGATTACACTGTAGCAGAAGCACAGACTAGAGACTTAGATGGTATAGTTCAAAAATTAAATACTACATATCAACAAGATCTAAAAGATGAGGTAGAAGCACAAAACTTCTTTTTAAATTAATGGCAAATAGTTTTATAAATAAAAAAGCAGATTTAACGACAACAGATTTAACTACATTGTACACTGTGCCTTCAGCAAGGACAGCTGTAATAAAATCTTTATTAGTTGCAAACGACTCAGGATCTGGATGTAATATTGATGTTACTCTAGTAGATTCTTCTAGTAATATATTTACTCTATTTAAATCAAAAACAATAGCAACTAATACTACAACAGAACTTTTATCACAGCCACTTATTATACAAGAAGATGAGGCTATAAAAGTACAAGCATCAGATGCAAAT
>Ga0098043_1000617_pt1 | contig 12532 bp, 20 predicted proteins | sample 9B_taG_FD_92581 | JGI IMG/M metagenome (GOLD analysis project Ga0098043, IMG submission 92581) | Marine viral communities from the Subarctic Pacific Ocean - 9B_ETSP_OMZ_AT15188_CsCl metaG | ecosystem: Environmental > Aquatic > Marine > Oceanic | place: Subarctic Pacific Ocean | collected 2015-01-10 | reverse complement strand
CAGGTAGTCCGTTCAGACTAAGATTCGACGATGTCGGGTCCGGGTCACTTACAGTCAAGTTGGTATGTTATGGCTATGTTGCTTATGCATCAGGTCGTTACCCAGCTGGAATTACAAAAATTCAAGGTACTGGATTAGTAACACCTAGCTTTTAATAGGTGATTTTTAGCGGGGTCTTTAGGGATCCCGCTAAATTAAAAAAGGAGTTTTTAAAATGGCTAAAAAAAAGCTATCAAAAGATGAAATTGCTGCATTGCAGGAAGAGCTTAAGGGTTATAAAATTTATAAAAAAACTAAGCGAGCAGCTGCTGTTAAAAAAATATTAGCAGACGCTGGTGTTCCTGAGTCTGCATCTGCAAAGCCTAAGGCTGAAACAGCTGCAAAGAAAAAACCGGCAGCCAAATCTAAGCCAAAAAAATAGATAAAGATGTCTATAACAAATGGTTATTGTGCCTTAAGTGAATTGAAGGCTTTTGTTAATATTTCTGATTCTAATGATGACGATGAACTAATTGATGCAGTAAATTCTGCAAGTCGTCAAATTGATAATTATTGCGGTCGTAAATTTTACGCTGATGGATCAACTTCTGCGAAAGTTTATAGAACTCGCAACCCCTACCATGTTACTGTTGATGATATTTCTACTTCAACTGGTCTTGTTTTAAAGTATGATGATAACGATGACGGTGTTTATGAGACTACTGTTGCATCAACTGACTTTATTTTACTTCCTCTAAATGCTGAAACTTTTGGCATTGATGGATTAGGTTTTACTTCTATTGAACTGTTTACTGATGGTTCTCACGAGTTTCCGACTACGTCATCTAATAATCGACCAAGGATTCAAGTGACAGCTAATTGGGGTTTTCCCTCAGTACCTGACCCGGTCCGTCAGGCTTGTTTAATGTTAAGCAGCGAAAATTTTGCAATGCGTAACACTCCCCTAGGTATTGCTGGTGTTGGTGAGTTTGGTGTTCTTGCTGTTCGTCAAAACCGTCAAATTACCAGAATGCTTGACCCGTATCGTCGTGGGGACTCTTTTGGGTTGGCATAGTGGCCAGCTTTTCAACCATAAGAACCGCAATAAAAACAACAATCGGTAATAATATTTCGGGCATCCGTGTCTATGACACCGTTGATGACATGGTTAATGTTCCAGCTGCTGTTCTTATTCCAACTTCTATTAATTTTACTGAGGCAATGGCGAGGGGTACCGATCGTTACGAGTTTGATTTAATTGTTGTAGTTTCTCGTGCTGACTCCCGCTCGGGTCAAAATCAACTAGATGGTTTTATTAATGGTTCCGGTTCTAATTCAGTTCGACAAGTCATTTTTAATAATTCAACGCTAGGCCAATCGGACACGTCTGCTGTTGTCACTACAATGAGTGATTATGGAGCAACATATGCAGTCAATGGCGTTGAGTCTATTGGTGCAAGGCTTTCGATTACGGTTTACACCAAGGGGTCAAGTTGAGTAAATATAAAATAATTGGAAATAAAAAAATTAACGGCAAGGAGCCTGGCGAGGTCCTTGAATTAAAAGATGAACAGGTTGCTGACAGTCTTGTCGCTGGTGGTCATCTTGAAAAAGTCAAAAATAATAAAAAAAAGGGAGCTAAATAATGCCTAAAGGTAAAAAATACAAATCCGGTAAAAAGTACGGAATGGGTAAAGGTCGAGGTAGAAAGTAATTCATGGCGACTTATGTTTTAACTGACGGGAGGTTTTTCCTGGGTGGGACTGATTTGTCGAGTCATACTCAATCTTTGACGCTTGATTTGTCGGCTGATGAGGTTGATGTTACGCCTATAAACTCCGGGGGTTTTAGGTCAAAAATTGCGGGACTTCAAGATGCTCAACTTCAAGCAAGTGGTTTTTTTGAGGCTGGTGAGGGTAAACCTGACGCTCTTTTGGGGATCTCTGCTGGTTCTGAGCATATTGGGACCGTGTCTGCCACTTCATCTGCTGGTGACATTGCTTATTTTTTAAAGTCCAGGCAGTTTTCTTATTCTATAGGTGGTGCTGTTGGTGATGCTTTTCCGTTCTCTATAAATAATTCAAACAGTTCAGACCGTGCTGTACGTGGCACCATAATGGTCGATGATTCTGCAAATTTGACATCAACTGGTAATTCAACAGGCCGTGAGCTTGGTGCTGTTGCTGCTGGAAAGTCTTTATTTGTTGCTGCTCATGTGGTTTCTGTATCCGGGACTTCCACTCCCACTCTTGCTTTAAAAGTTCAAAGCGATGATAATGGTTCTTTTACTTCTGCTACCGATCGTATAACTTTAACTAACTTTACGGCTGTTGGAGCTCAATATTCAAGTGTTGCCGGTGCAATTACTGACACTCATTATCGTATAAATTACACTTTGTCAGGAACTAACCCATCATTTAAAGTTTTTATAACTGTTGGAATAGTTTAAATTAATTTTTCCCAGGGTGAGTCCGGCTTACCAAAATGACCGAATTGTGAGTTTTCTAAATAATTTATTTCTAGTAAATCTAAACGTTCAATTATTGTTTTTGGCTGCATAGAAAATTCTTTTAAAAAACTATTTAAAACTCTTGGACTTGTTTTCAATGTATCGTATGTTTTAATACTTAATTCGTATGGATTTACTTTGCCTATGACGTATGCAAGCCTTACCATGCATCTATCTGCTAAGCCATGGCCTACTATGTTTTTTGCTAAGTGTCGGGCTGCATAGGCTCCACTTCTATCAACTTTTGAGGGATCCTTGCCTGAAAATGCACCACCGCCTACTGGTACCGTTGGTCCATAAGCGTCGACGACTATTTTTCTGCCTGTTAGTCCGGTGTCTGCTGCTGGTCCGCCTTTTATAAAACTTCCGGAGGGGTTTAAATAAATTTTAAATGGTTTGTTTGTAAAGGTTTTGCATATCTCTTGGAGTTCTTTTATAAGGCTTGTTTTGTCATAATTTTTTTTATGTTGTATTGAAAAAACAATTTTATAATCGTCCTGGGACTCGGTGACCTGGACTTTAGAGTCTAGTTCAAGGTCTGTTCTTTGGTTTTGTAATTGCCACACGTGCATTTGCAGTGTTCTTGCTAAGTCATAAGTTTCCGGCAGGTAGGTTTTCGTTTTGTTTGTTGCACATCCAACCATTATGCCTTGGTCGCCTGCACCAACATTTTTGTTTTTATTTACCGCTTTATTTATCTCTAATGATTGTTTTGTAATAACGTTTTTTATCTTGTAGTAACCGAACTCATCGGTCAATGTTTTTATTGTATTTTTTGTTATGTGTTCTACTTCGTATTCTAGAACTGTATCGTCAATTCCTTGGGTTGACTCCCCGCCTACTACTATCAGGCCATCATCTTTGGTTCCTGTTATAAAAGTTTCAATTGCTACCTTGTTTTTTTTGTTTTGTAGCAGCATGTAGTCCAGCAAATGGTCTGATATTTGGTCTGCTATCTTGTCCGGGTGTCCTGGACTCACAAATTCAACCGTTTTAACTTTGACCATATTTTTAAATTTTATTAGATTAATTATAGGGTTGCAAACTCTTTGAGGTTTTTCTCGTCGGGCAACCGACAGGACTTCCTTGTTGCTAATCAAGGGCCGGCGGTTCCCGGGTTTAATCGCCGGCATGTCCTATAAATTTTTTTTAATTACTTGCAATCTTTTATAAATTATGGTCATATATCTATGTCAGGTTTTACTGGTCGTATGATAAGAAAACGTGCTTGTGGGTAAAAGCCACAAAGGGCCTGGCCAAAGAAACCGCTTTAGGCGGTTTTTTTGTTTCTAGGCCATAAGTCCGGGGATCCGTAAAATTATAGTATTCTTTGCGTATGGCTAATGGTTTCAAAGTTTTCAGCGTGTCTGAGGTTCTTACTGCTGCTGATGTAAATGATTATCTGATGGAGCAAAGCATTGGTATTTTTGCTGATTCAACTGAACGAGATGCTCAGATATCAAGTCCGATTGAGGGTCAGTTTTGCTATCTAAAGGACTCAAATGTTTTACAATTTTATAATGGTTCTGCATGGGCATCGTTCATTGGCGAAGGTGATATTACTGGTGTAACTATAACAACAAACGCCACAGGCGGTTTGTCCGGTGGTGCCACAGCTAGTTCTGGAGCATTTAGTTCAACTTTAACTTTTGCACCAAATGGTTTAAACGCTGGAGCGATTAATGTTGCAAATGATTCTTTTGTAATTATTGACGCAGACGACAGTAATAATCCAAAAAAAGAAGCGATCGCTGACTTTGTTTCTGCGATTGCTGGTAGTGGATTGACGGCAAGCTCTGGACAGTTAAATGCTGGAGCTGGGTTTGCTTTAAATACCACTAAGGCATACTTTGCGGTTAACGGTTAAAAAGAAAGGATAAAATATGGCTAGTGGAGTTTTAGGTCAAGCAGTTATTACTTCGGGAACTTCCGGAGCTAGTTTGGTTGTTTATACTGTACCCTCATCGACTCTTGCTGTTGTAAATGTAAACATAGCAAGTATTTCAGGGTCTACTCAAACTATTGATTTGGCTATTCCTGATGAGACAGATGGATCTTTTGATTCGTTAGATTTAATTGAGGATGACACTTCTTTAACTACTAAGGCGGTTTTAGAAAGAACTAATATAGTTTTGAGTGCAGGTCGTTCTGTTGTTGTAACTTCAAGCGATGGCACAGGAGTTGCTGTCAATGTTTATGGAATAGAAGAGGCTGTTTAAAAAATGGGACGCAGTTTAAATCCTCAACCTGCTGGTAGTCCTGTTGACAGCATTCAAACTATTGCGAAAGAAATAAGTTTTAATACAACTTCTAACTCATCTATCACGGCTGTTGACACGGCCAAAACTGTAGTAATTTCGGCAGGTGGAATGTTAGGGAGCACCATGTCTGCAAATGCTAACGTAAGAGGACGAACCGAGGCCAATGCTTTTGGTATTGGAGCTCATTTAAGTTCATCAACTAATGTTCAATTTGTTACAAGCAACAGGCCTGACTCAGGCGGTAATACTTTATATTCGACTAGAAACGCTTATATAAATGTTTTTGTCCTGGAGTATGCATAATGGGTAGGACTATTTCGACTCCTGCTGCGTCAAATGCTGTTAATAGTATTCAACAAGTATCTGCAACAATTACAAATAGTGGCGGTTCATCTAATCAAAGTATAAGTGCCGTTGACACGGCTAAAACTGTTTTAGTTGAGGCTGGTCAAAAATTAGGATTTGCATCAGGTGCGGACGCTAGTGTGAGAGCTAGAACCTGTGCTACTGCTTTAGGGATCCGTGCTTATTTAAGTTCAACTACAAATGTTGCACTTGTAGCAAGTGCAAGGCCTAATAGTTTTAATACGTTTTCAAGTGGTGGCACTACGGCTAGAGTCACTGTGGTTGAGTATAATTAAGGAGTTTTATGAGTGAGAGAGTTTGGGTTCAAATTACAGCAGGTCAAGTAGTTAATGGTTATGTAAAGCCGAAAAGTAATTTAATTGAGACTTTGGCTAATGGAACCGAACGCAAGTTTTCTGATTTAAGTGACCATGTTGAAGTTGTAAGTATCCCCTTTGCTGAGAGTATCATGTTGTTTAAATACGACAATTCTGCTGAAACTGAAACCGTCAAAACTGTTGATAGTTTTACTTCTGCTGGTGTCGATTCTAAAGGTCTAAATCGTTGGTGGGATTTTGAAAGTGGCGACAAGTATCAAAATGTTTACGATGATGATGATAATATAATTGGGATTGAAAAAGTCTAATTAAATTTATATAATAATTTATTATGTTTGAAGTTTTTACTGATAATAAATATTTATTAAAATATGCACCACCTGAAGTTTCAAATAAAAATCTACCAGAATGGTGGAAGCAATTCCCGGCCAAATTAGAATTCAAAGATAATAAAGAAATTGCGGATATGCAGACCATGCGTTCTTGTCCTGTAATTAAAGATTTTCTTAATGCTGGTTTAATTATTAAATTATGGACCAATGTAAAAATTTTTAGAAGTTCTGAGGACACTTGTTCTGTTGAATTTTTAAATGAAAAACATAGATATTCTGAGTGGCATAATAATTTGCAAGTTGCACCTGATTTATTAAATCACAGTTTTAGCATGCCTATAAAATTATTCAATCCTTTTAATGTTAGAACTCCTAAGAATGTTTGGACGTATGTCGTTCCTTATGAGTATGGTGATAAAAGGGGGATGGAAGTTTTACAAGGTATTGTAAAAACTGATAGCTGGCATAGTTTCAATTTTGTATTTAAATTAAATGTTGACGTTGGTGAGACTAAAACCATAAACTTTGGAACTCCAATCGCTAGATTGTTGCCTTTTCATGCAAATATGGAATATAAAATTTCTAGTTTTGATGAGGATCAAGATTTTAAAAGTAAAGTTGACGAGCAAGAGTTTCAAGTAGGCAATATTGAGCATGCATATTTAAAAGAAACTAAAAATTGAAAATTTTTAAATTAAGAGATGATATACCTAGTCCAATAAGTTATAAAGCGGCTTTGCCTGATTCGTTTAAAAATTATCCACATAAATTAAATATTAATTTTCAAGGTGGCACTATTATTCCAGATTTACCAACTGGTGACCACGACACTATTTGTCGTGATTGTCAAAGTGGTAACTTATGCGAGTTAGCTAAAACTGAAATTGATTTTTTTGAAAATAAACAAAAATTAAGAAGTATTAAAAGTATTAAGTATTGTCCTGCTGTTGAAGATATTCATAAAGTCGGGTATGTACTTCCTGCTTGGGATGATATAACTATTGTAAATCACAATTTAGAAGGCAAGGATAGAATGCTTGCTTTTGACAGCAAAGGTCAAGGTGTTGCAAGTTTAAAATTTGAGCAAATGGATGTTAAAAACATGATTGGTGATTTATTTAATAATTATCCTGTAAAATTTCATTTTCCTTATCGTGTTGTAACTGAACGTGGACACTTGACTCAAATTCTAAACCCTGAATGGCTAGGTTTTAATACAAAATATACTTTTGCTACTGGGATTCTTGACACTAGTGTTTGGTCATTGATGAACATCCACGCATTTTTTAATTTAAAAAAGGATGAAAGTTTATTAATTAAAAAAGGCACGCCTTTAGTTTTGTTGCAGGAAGTTCATCACTCAATATTTCAAAGTAATTATGAAGTTATTGAGCATGAAAATATTGATTATGAGTTGCTTGAAAAATTTGATTATAACGAGCATTTGCAAGATATAAATAAAACTAATTACAGGGCAATGCAACGCAAAGGTTTAAAAGAAAAGCCTTAGGCCATAAAAATTTTGTTTTTTTTGTTTTAGAATAATTGTATGTTTCTTGAAGTTAAAAGAACTCAATTTGGCGATGAGGCCACTAATGGTGAGCTATGGATCGATGGAGTCTGGGAATGCTACACGCTTGAGGATGAAGTTCGGGACGGGCCTAAAGTTTACGGCGAGACCGCTATTCCTGTTGGCGAGTATGAAATCAAATTAAGAACAGTTGGCGGTTTTCATAATAAAACTGAGAAGTATTACGACGATAAGGAGGGCTTTGGTGTTGGCTGGCATCAAGGTATGCTTTGGCTGCAATCGGTGCCTGGGTTTCAATTCATATTAATTCATCCCGGAAATGACCAATTTGACACCCTGGGGTGTCTGCTCGTCGGCCAAACTCAGGCGGACCTTGAAAAAAACGAGGACGGTTTTATCGGCAGGTCCAGGGCTGCTTATGAGGCTTTGTATCCAAAAGTCCGGGACGCTTTGCTTGATGGCGAAAAAGTCACAATCAAGTACACCAATCTAGGCCAAGTGATCCCTGAAGTTCCAAGTGATAAAATTAAAAAAAAGGAGCATCTTTTGTCTAAAGGTGATAATGGTTTAAATGTTTTGTTTTTGCAGGAGTTACTGCTTAAATGGGACGCTGGTTGCCTTCCTAAGTTTGGAGCTGATTCTGACTTTGGTGGCGAAACCGAGGAAGCTATAAAGGCTTTTCAAAGCGACAACAAATTAAACCCGTCTGGCTCAATCGACTTTATGACAGCTGTTGCTCTATCAAAACACGCTTAGGAGTAAAAATGGATTTTAAAGATTGGGCCATAAAAGTCGGCATAAGAACATTAAGGACTTTTATCCAGGCTTTTCTAGGTATTCTAACCGCATCAGGCACCGGGATGGTTGAGATGGATGTCTTAACTAACGCACTTGTTGCTGGAGCTGTCGCTGCTGTGACCGCCTTACAGAATGGCCTTGAAGAGTGGACACCTAAAAATAAAGGCTAATTTTAAATTAATCTTTTAAAAAATTTTAATACTTTCGTTCGTATTGGTCTTGTGGTTTTTCTTGTAGTTCCTATCCCGGTATTTGCAGACCATGTACCAACTCAGCCGCCTTATGACCAATCTTTAGCTTTGGATACTTCAACTGGTGATTTAACTGTTGGGATTTATTCGTCAGATGGTTTTGAGGACTCCCCGCCTGAAAAATATACTATATTTTTTACGATCTCTGATTCTGAGATTAACACTTCTACTTCCTTTTGTATCTCTACTTCTTTTGGTCATGGAACCAATTTGTCCTGGCAGTATCATGTTTTTTCTCTTGAGGATTTGCAGGCTTACTTTGAAGTTCCTAATGGAACTTTCAGAGCCAAAATTCGAGCCGATAATGACACCGATAATTCTTTTAGTACTTTAACTGATGAGATGACTATTGTAATTCCTGACCAGCTGCCATTTGTAAATTTAGCCAATTGGTCTGCACCGTCTAGTTCTTGTGTTGACACTTCAACTACTACGACTTCGTCATCGTCCACTTCGTCGTCAACTACTTTAGACCCTCTTGAAACTGAAAGAAACACTAATTTTAGCGAGACTGGTATCTTGGAAACTAACCAGGAGCGTTCTGACCGTGAGGCTGCTGAGGCTGAAGCTGAACGTAAAGCTAAAGAAAAAGCTGAAGCTGAGGAACGGGAACGTCAAAGGTTGCAAGCTATCGAGGATGAAAAAAATAAAAACTTTGAGGAAACTGGTTTTTTTGAAACCGATAATGAAAGAAAAAATCGTGAAGAGGCTGAATATCAGGCTGAGCTTGATGCAAACTTTGCCGAGACCGGTTTTTTTGAAACCGATGAGGAGCGTGAGGAACGTGAAGAGATTGAGTACCAAATTTATTTAGAAGAGCTTGAGGCTGCTGAGGAGGCTGAAATATTAGCCGAGCTTGAGGATTCCATTGATTTGGAGGACCTTGGCCTTGTTGTTGTTGAATGTGCTGAGGATGATGAGGAGTGCGAAAATTTAAGCGATGATGAAATTGCTAAGGCTGAGGCTGATTTAAAAGAGTTTATTGATGCAATCCAAAAAATTGAGGAAGAGACCGACTTTGACGACTTTGATGTTGAGGAGGAAGTCCTGGAGCTTGATGACTTGGATATTCCCGATGAAATTGTTTTAGTAATTGAAGAGCCTGAGAAGGATGAAATCATTGAAATAATTGAGGACTTTGACTCTGATGAAGTCGTTGAGCCTGTTGAGGAGGTTATTGAAATTGTTGAGGATGAAATTCCTGAAATCCCTAATGAAATTATTGAGACTGAAAATGTTGAGGAAGTTGTCGAGGAGTTTGTTGAGGCTTTGGAGCCTGAGACCAAAGTTGAAATAATTGAGGATGTTATTGAGGTTGGTGTTGAGGAGCTAAGCGAGGAGCAAGCTGTTGTTGTTCAGGAAGTTGTCGAGTCTGCGATCCAAGATGTTGAGGTTTTGTCTGTGGAGCAGGTTGAAACCGTTGCGGAGGTACTTGGTCTTGAGGAGTCTGATGATGTTGCTGTAATTGCTGAGGCTGTAAAAACTGACGAAGCTGTTGCTGAGGCTGTTGAGTCTTTTGTTGAGCGTGCTGTTGAAAATAAAGAAGTTGAGGATTATAACTTGTCTGATGTTGTTGTTGAGGTACAGGTTGAGGAGTTTCTTGAAAATCCGGCCGTAATTTTTCAGGTGGACTTTGAAGAGATTAGCTTTGCTGGTTTGGGCGATGATTTAACTAATCAACAAAAAGAAAAGGCACAGGAGGTTGTCGTTCCCGTTATTATTGCTAGTCAGATTATCTCTGCTAGTGTTGTGCCGTTTAGGAGGATAGGATGATAAAAAAATTGATAGGGCTGCTTAAAAAAATTAAAATTTTTAAGTGGATAAAAAGTATCTTGCAGGAGACTCTTGCTCAAACTTTCACGCTCTTAGGATTTTTTATTGCCTGGTTAACCTTGACCGGAACCGCCAAGGATATAGTTGGTATTGCTATACTTATATCACTTGGTCTTTGGTTGTTGACCATCGGCTTTAGAAAGTAAAACCTAGGGGGTTTTTGGTAGCTTTATTGTTTGCTTGCACTTTGACTATGCCTGCAACTGCTCAAGATGTGGCTGATTATCAGCATTGTCTTGAATATCAAGATGTTTGGGTTCTTGGTGCTAGGTGGTCTGGTCTTGTTGAGGACCACTTCTTGCCGGAGGACCATTTAACTGCGTATAAAATTATTGGCTGTGAAAGCTCAGGGATCCCGTCTGCTAAAAATCCCACTTCATCTGCGTCCGGCTTGTGGCAGTTCATAGATAAAACCTGGACCTGGGTTTCATCAAAATTAAAAATTAGCGGCTCTGCTATGGATCCGCACACTTCTACGCACTTTGCTGCGTTCTTAAAATATAAAACACCGCAAGGTTGGGACCATTGGTCTGAGTCTGCTGCGTGTTGGAAAGGTAATTATGAAAAAAATAACTTACAAAGAATTTATTAATTTAAAACTTGACCTTTATTGGGAGCTTTGGTGGTGGCTTGACCATAAAACTACAGTAATTTATAAATGGTTGATTGAAAAAGAAAAAGACCGACCGTCCTTAAAATAATTATGGTAACATCCCCAAGTTAGCAACAAGGAGGATATTATGACTAAACCTAGGCGGGTTCAACCACCTGTGGTTATTAAGCTGCCTAACAATCCGGAGGTCAACTGGACTACTGGTGAGTTGGTAATTACGGACCGTCAACTCAATAACTTCTATGATGAAGTCAAGAGGCATTGGGACCGTAAGCAAATGAGAAAGTCTAAGAGTCGTGTCACTCGTCTTAACGAGGCGGTTGACCAGGTTCTTGAGGCCAAGCAAGATGTCGAGGACATCAAGTATGAAATTGAGCAGTGGAAAGAAAACCTTGAGGGTACTAACTTCGAGGGGACTCTTAAGTATGAAATGCTTGAGGAATGCCTGGACGGTCTTGAGGAGGTCTTTGACCAACTTGATGAAGTGACTTATTCTGATGGTGATATCGTTTTTCCTGGTATGTTTGACTAGCTACCCGGCCTGTCTTACAGGGGATATCAAATTAAAGCCAGGCCTCCGGGCCTGGTTTTGTTTTTATACCTTAAATTCATTGATTTTATAAAATAAGCCTTTGTTTGTTGTCACGTTGCGTTTTAAGGCCTAGTTGTTAAGAGTGGAACCGTTGGGCCTGTGCATTATACAAATCGCTTAAAAGGGCTACAAATGGCCACTACACAGCGTTTTTTACTTTGTTTTTAACTAGGCCACTAGATGAGCTGGGCATGTTCTCTTTAGTATTCTTATCTTAGTAATAATAAGAAAAAGGACATTTTATGGCTACTTTTGTACTTACTGATGCGTCAGTAACTATTAACTCAGTTAATTTAAGCGACCATGTTCGTTCCGTGACTTTGGATATCTCAGCTGAAGAGCAAGATGATACGGCCATGGGTTCGACCTTTAGGTCATTAAAAGGTGGATTAAAGTCAGGATCGTTAAGTCTAGAATTTAACAGTGACTTTGCTGCTGCTGAAATTGATGCAACAATATTTCCTATCCTAGGGACTTCTGTTGCTTTTGATATAAGAGCTACTAGCGGTGCTGTATCGTCAACTAATCCAAAATATACAGGCAGCTGCTTAGTGACTCAGCATGTTCCTCTTGGGAATGCTGTTGGAGACCTTGCCACGACTTCCGTGACTTGGCCAACTACAGGCACTATCACAAGAGCAACGAGTTAGTTATGGCTGATTCATCAGGGTTACACCAGCTCACTTTGGTGTTAACAGACGGAACTAAGCAAGAGCTTGATTTAAGGCCTATAGACTTTGTTGCTGTTGAGCGTAAATTTGGAACTCGACCGGCTGCTGAACTTCAAAATTTAGCATTTGAGGAGTTAATGTATTTATGCTGGCATGCGTCAAAGCGTTTAGGAACCACCGACGGTTTTGATAAATGGTTGGAGGGGGTTGCTAAAATTGACGGCCTTGATGGGGATGATTCCCCGGGGTAGTTGACGGTCACTTCGTCAGTTTAATTTGCGATGTCGCTTTGGCTGCGGGTTTATCCCCACTCGAGGTGGCCAACTTACCTATAGAGTATTTTATTGGTTTGCAGGAGTCTTTAGCTAGGCGAAGCGAACAGGAAAGGCAAGCGAGCAGGTAATGGCGAAAGGCATAACCAAACAAACGGCCGGATCCGGCATAGCGGTTGACGGTCTTAATGATGTTATTCGTGGCTT
>Ga0098043_1000616_pt1 | contig 12537 bp, 18 predicted proteins | sample 9B_taG_FD_92581 | JGI IMG/M metagenome (GOLD analysis project Ga0098043, IMG submission 92581) | Marine viral communities from the Subarctic Pacific Ocean - 9B_ETSP_OMZ_AT15188_CsCl metaG | ecosystem: Environmental > Aquatic > Marine > Oceanic | place: Subarctic Pacific Ocean | collected 2015-01-10 | reverse complement strand
TGTAGAAATTTTGGATTCTCTATCGTTAAGAACACACCGAACATGATCATCTTTGATATCAACTCTGCTGCTAATGCAATACCTCTGAGAGAGAATGAGATTGGTTCAATCGAAAACCTCTTCGAGACCCGATACGATATAGCAGCAAATCTATCTCTGGATATTCTAAAGAGAGAGATGGGATTGGGCTACAATGAGTTCGCTAATGCAAACAGAATCACACTAAACCCAAAGGAATGTCGTGATCGACTCATATATAATAAAAAGGTATTACCAATAGTTAATAATATTAATAATAATAATTATATAAATAATAATATAATAAATATATATATAACCTTTAAATATTATGAAGAACAAGAGAGAATGTCTATTGGTAAATTCAATCAGATTCAACAAAATGTAAAATACTTTCAGAAAAGATTTGACAACGATTCGGTTATAGGTTATATTATAGATGAGTTCCAAAGTTTGTATGCAACTGAACCGAACAACTATGCTAGTTTCATCAGAAGAGAGAATCAAAAAGAGATTGAAATCCTCGAACAAGAAACACAAGCAGATTTAACGGACACAGTTGTAGAAATTGAGGCACCGCAAATCCAACGCTCCCAGCCTCAGCCAACTGGGAGAGGATCATACTAGGAGGACACATGACATTCCAGATAATGGACGATAAGAAAGAATGCGCAGGAGTTTATATCGATGGAAAATTTATTTACGATAGAATACCAGATGGTATCGATGGTACTTGGGGTTATTCTGATCACCTTCGAGACCGGCACATTCAATATGCTTACCTATGGACATTGGGGTCTCGGATATCCGACATATGTCCAGAGCACCTTAAAACTCGATGGGAATCTCGAGAGAAAAAAATAAGATCGCACTTCAAGTCACTACAAACAGCCAAGATAAACATGAAGGATGTCTGCTTTTTCGATCTCATCCCAGACAAGCAATTAGAGCATTATTTCCAGACTAAGAACGAAATATGCGATTGGGTTTTTGAGAACATTGACAAGCCAACACACTACGGCCTGTTGCATGAAGGGTATATAACGACACAAAATCTTCAAAAACATCCTCTACACATCAACCGACATAAACTGTTCCGATATTCTCAGCATGATGCGAAAGCAAGAAGTTTGTGGAATTGGATAAAGGACCGGAAGGAAGTATATATCAAATACAACCTCTTCGGTAGCGTCACAGGGCGTCTAACAACGATGGAGGGGTCATTCCCCATAATGAATGTTAAAAGCGAATTAAAGGACATTGTTGAGCCCAAGTGGGACTGTTTCCTTGAACTTGACTTTAATGCCGCAGAGATAAGAACAATGATTTCCCTAATGGGACAAGAACAACCACAGGAGGATATTCATGAGTGGAACATTAAAAACATATTCAAACAAGATATTACAAGATCAGAAGCAAAGCAAAAGTTTTTCGCATGGCTCTATAACTCGGAAAACAAAACTATCGATTCTAAATTCTATAGTAAAGACATTCTCGTCGAAAAATTTTACAAAGAAGGTCAAGTATGGAACCCATTCGGTAGAAAGACAACTTGTGATCGATTTCACGCCCTCAACTACCTCTTGCAATCCGCTTCCTCCGATAATTGCCTCGACCGAGTCAACAAAATCGAAAGATTCTTAAGAGGAAAGAAAAGTTATGTCGCCTTTACTATACACGATTGTGTTATTATCGACCTTCATGGGGACGATAGGGATCTCATTCCACATATCAAGCAAATTTTCGAAGATACAAAACTCGGACAGTTCAAGTCGTCCTGTCATATCGGCAAGAACTTCGGAGACATGCGAGAATTCAAGTGGAAAAACTAAGTAACGGCGATCTTGTTGTTACATTGCCTAAGGTCGAAGGTATCAAGGCGATTGCGAAACACCTTCGACAAGGCATGATAGGGGTTGTGGTCAATCACACCGCTAGATTTAATGATGTTGTTGTTTATGGAGTGGCGATAGAGGGTAAGATCTATTGGCTCTTTGAAGATGAAATAAAACCATTGGAGGATAAATGTTAATTATAGGACTCGGACAAGCAGGGTGCAATATAGCAGAGCTGTTTAAGCAACATAAACAATATGAAGTTGTACTTCTTGATGAAGGAAAAGGAATTAAGAAAAACGATTCAGTTGAAGGGTATGACTCAATAGATTATAAACCTCGACGCAAGGCTATCAAATCGGCCACTGAAGGCATTCTCTTCGTTTGTGGTAGTGGTAAGATAGCGGGAGCCTCTCTGCGCGTTCTAGAGGCTCTGAAGCACGCCAAAATGACTGTTGTATATATCTATCCTGACCTTGAATTTGCATCCGACATTGAGCGGAGAAGAAATAAGGTTCACTTCAATGTACTACAGGAATTCACACGCTCTGGGTTGATACACGAAATGCTTTTATTGGACAACAAGACTCTTGCTAGTCTAACACCAGCAGGAACAGTATATGATTTCTATAAAAATATTAATTATCTCGTGTACTCGACAATGCATACCTTAAATTATTGCGCGAATGTAGAGCCGGAATTCGCATCAACGCATACACCAAAGGAAATCAGCCGTATATCGACGATTGGATACGCAAAATTTGAAGAAGATGAAGAAAAGTTGTACTTTCCACTTGACAACATCACGGAGACTTGTTATATTATTAATATAAATGAAGAAGAACTCGCTAACGATGTTTCAATTATGCCTAATGTAAAAGGAATGGTTCGAGACAATAAGAAATTAGAAAGAGATACTTCATTTTCGATTTGGTCCACAACTGAGGATACAAATTATTATTATGCGAAACATTATACGCACTTCATACAGGAGAACAAATGATAAAAATATTAGATCGTTACAGAGAAGACCCAGAACTCGACGAAGACTATAAAGTAAATTTATTATTGAACCGTTCAATTGATTATGATGATTGTTGGTTCTTCAATGAATTCATTTGTGACTGTGACGGCGTGATGCCCTCAGACGATACGATAAACACTGCACTAAAAAAATTAAAATTACCAAACTCTTGGTTCTCAGCAGTGAAAAGTATCATCGAACACAACTTGTAGAAAAAAATAAATAAAAAAACTTGACAACATAATCTTAACAGGTTATATTATATACATAATAAAAGGAGCAATAATGATTGCAATTATAATGACGCTTTTAATCGGTTGCGGCGAAAAAGAAACCGATTCATCTGAAGACACCTCTATAGAAGAGAGTGAATAATGGAAATTGTCTTAGGAGCAATTGTACTGGTCTTTACTATCACTTGGACTTGGTACGCGGTCATTGATAAATTTTCAAAAAATACTTGACAACTTAATCTTAACAGGTTATATTATTATATGTTCAACACAAAGGAGTTAATATGAGCATCACACAACAATTTACGGTATATACCGGCACATTCGTAAACCAATCTGGTTTTCAACGACAAATGAGATTCATCAAAGTATCGGATTTCCCTTCATCAGTAACAAGTCGCTTTAAGAGCACTCGTAATCTACAACAAGGGTATGAAACGGTATTCGATGTAGACCTAGGAAAGTATCGTACTTTCAATTACAACACGATGGTTGGACAGTTGTCTTCGACTACTCGTAGCGTAACTATCTCGGTCTAATGTTTATAGGTTTTGTTCATTTTTCCTAAAAAAAATGTTCACTTTTTACTTGACAAAGTTTAAAATATATGTTATATTATAACTGTAAGTAAAACTGGATAAACAACACAAAAACTGACGGTAAGGTTGAAACCCTGCCGTATATAATAGCAACTTTAAGGAGAACTAATCATGGCTATTGATATTGAAGCGATGCGCGCCAAACTTAATGCATCTAAAACTGGCAACAAAGGTCAAACTAACAATACGAAATGGAGACCAACCCAAGGAGACCAAACCATTCGTATTCTACCTACAGCAGATGGAGATCCGTTCAAGGAGTTTCATTTTCATTACAATGTAGGAAAAAATCCCGGCATTCTGTGTCCTAAGAAAAATCACGGTGAAGATTGTCCAATCTGTGATTTTGCGTCCAAGTTATGGCGTGAAGGAGTCGAAAGCGATGACTCATCCCTTAAGAATGAAGCAAAGAAGTTGTTCGTTCGTAAGCGGTACTATTCACCCATCCTTGTTCGAGGAAAAGAATCTGAGGGAGTAAAAGTTTGGTCTTATGGGAAACAAGCCTATGAAACCTTGCTGGGTTATGTCCTCGACCCTGACTATGGTGATATTACCGATTCGGAAACTGGAACTGATATTGTGTTAAATTATGATGTTCCCGGAACTCCCGGCTCGTTCCCTAAGACCACCCTAAAACCTCGTCGTCGTCCGAGTATTTTGTGCGACGATTCTGTCGCTGATTGTGACGCTTTATTAGACTCAGTACCAGATATTGGTGGCTTGTTTGATAGAAAAACAACAGATGATATTCAAGCAATACTAGACGACTTCTTGTCTACCGACACATCCTCCGAAAGTAGATCGAGTGAGACATCTAAGTATTCAAACAACAGTTCGAATGTCGACGAGGAATTTAAAAAATTCATGAACGACGGTTAAGTCGTAGTCCTCCTGTGTTGAAGGGTTTGCCGCTCGCCCTAGAAAAAAAGAGCGGCCTTTTTATTTCAGGCTAATCTTGTTAGCCAACCATCCTGATGAGATCAGGCTTAATATTAAACCATAGGAGTAAAAAAATGGATAAACAATATATTTCAAATGTGTGCTTCACAGCATCGTTAGCCTCGGTTATGGTATCTATACTCACTTGGGTCTTCGCTGGAGAGGATCCTGCTCATGCTGAACGCTTTGGTATCTTTATTGGATTGTGGGCACCAACCCTAATGGGTCTAGCAAATTATTACAAGGAGGAATAATGAATCTAGTAGAATTTTTGTTCGCATTGGCGACAGTATTTGGTTCGACAGCTATCATAACACTATGGCAATTTTTAATGTTCAAATTGGATCAAGAAGATAGCGCACAAAATGAAGACCCTATTAGAGTCGTGAGAATAAAAAATAAATAAATTATACAAGGAGGCCTATTTGGGCAAAGTAATAAAAATGACTACAAAACCGGGAAAAATTGATATTTCCGCAATGAAAAAGTTCGTCAACAAAAAAGTCGGACTTGATGTTGCTCACGATCTTCGAGAGGATAATCCGACCGAAGTAAAACAATGGATCCCGACGGGATCAAGATGGCTTGACTCTATTACAGTTAGAGGAAAGTATGGTGGAATTCCTGTTGGGAAGATCACCGAGATTGCTGGACTGTCCTCAGCCGGTAAATCGTTTATGGCTGTACAGATAGCCGCCAATGCTCAGAAGATTGGCCACACTGTGGTTTACTTCGATGCTGAAAGTGCTATCGACCCAATGTTCCTTACAGACGCTGGTGTAAATGTAGAGGACCTACTCTATATTCAAGCAGTATCAGTTGAGAAAACATTGGAAACCATTGAAGATCTTATGGGAGAATATCCGGAGACTCAATTCTTATTTATTTGGGATAGCATCGCCGCTACTTCATCTGAGAAAGAACTAGAATCGGACTTCAACCCTCAGTCAACAATGGCGGTTAAGCCTCGTATCTTTGCAAAGGCTTTTCCGAAACTTACAATTCCGCTGGCTAATCAACAGTGTACACTGATCTTGATTAATCAGTTGAAAACCAACATCACCAGTAATGTTGCTGAAGCGATGACCACACCGTTCATTGCGCCCGGTGGTAAAGCTATTGGGTACTTTTGTTCTATGCGAGTTTGGTTAACAAAACGCAAAGCAAAAGCAGCATATGTTACTGATGATACTGGTTTGCGAATTGGCTCTGAAGTAAAAGTCAAGATTGAGAAATCTAGATTTGGAACTGAAGGGCGTACTTGTGGCTTCAAGATACTGTGGGGTAACAAAGTCGGAATCCAAGATGAAGAGTCTTGGCTCGAAGCCTTAAGGCTGTCCGGAAGCGCCAGATTCCGGGTAGGTGGTGGTTGGTATTACCTTACCGACTCAAAGGGCAAGGAGCACAAGTTCCGATCCTCTCAGTGGACTGAAAAGCTCACAGATAAAAAATTTAGAACATTGGTGTTCGAAATAATGGATGAAGAGATCATCAAGAAGTTTGATACCGAAGGAAAGAACTTCACCATTGAAGATGATAAATAACTAATATTTTTCATTGAATTCTCCTTTAGCCCTTCCCTGTTTTTGCGGGGAAGGGTTTTTTATTATAAAAAACTTGACAATCGATTACCAATCAGTTACATTACTAATATAAGAAAGAGGACAATATGAAAACAATTGAGTATTGGAACAGAGACTCATCTGGCTCCAACAAAAACACAGGCTTGTTGAAAGGAGAGACAGATACAAAATTCATAGTGTTATCTGGTCGATATAAAGTCGAACTGCACTTTCCTAAATCATTATATGAATATAAAATACTGGAGGACAAATGAAAAAAGTTATATTTATTGATGGACTAAATATGTTCATAAGAAGTTACATTGTTAACCCTACGCTCGATAGAGTGGGTAACCCTATCGGAGGGTGTATAGGGTTCCTAAAATCCCTTCAGAAGGTATCTAAAAAATTTAGACCGGATGAAATGGTAATAGTGTGGGATGGCCACGATGGATCTCAGCGTAAAAGGGCCTTAAACAAGAACTACAAAGAAGGCAGAGGCCCGATTAGATTCAACCGCAGACTGATCGAGCTGTCACCAGAGAAACAAGCGGAAAACAAAGCCTACCAACTTATTAGGCTCGTGGAGTATATCAATGAACTACCAATCATCCAAATCGTTATTGACTTCGTTGAAGCCGATGATGTTATCGCTTATGGAGCACGGCACCCTTATTACAGAGGGTGGGATAAGGTCATTATTTCATCCGATAAAGACTTCTTTCAACTCTGTGATGACCACACATCTGTCTATCGACCCATCCAAGATAAGATTGTTACAAAGCAAAGCATTCTTGATGAGTTTAAGATTCATCCCAATAATTTTGCCCTTGCTCGTGCAATTGCTGGAGACTCAAGTGATAACCTACCGGGAGTGTCTGGTGTTGGGCTTAAGACAATTGCTAAAAGGTTTCCATTCTTACTTAATGAAGAGGAGTCTAGTTGCAAAGAGATTATTACAAATTGCGCAATGCAAGGAAAAAGGCTTAAATTACATGAGAACATTATCAAGTCTGCTGATCTAGTAAAAAATAATTACAGAATTATGCAGTTGTACAATCCGAACATCAGACCGCTAAATCGCAATATTATAGATAACATAATAATTAAGTTTGAACCTGAGTTTTCAAAGTTAAACTTTACAAAGATGTTATTTCAAGATGACGCTTCCCATCTGAATTTTGAGGAACTAAGTATTATATTAAAGAAAATAAAAAGATAAATAGCCGGAGGACAAATGACTATTAACAATAACGACAACGAGACTTTTTCTCGCTTTGGAAAAAAATTCCAAGAAAATATGTGCCAACTAATGCTCGAGGACAGGCCGTTTTATGACCAGATCTCAGAGGTACTAGATATCAACTTCTTTGAAAAAAAATATCTACAAATATTTATAGACACATTAATGAAGCATAGAGAGAAATATTCTACGCATCCAAATTTTGAGGTAATGATGACTCTGTTGAGGACCGAACTCAATCATCACGATAAAGCAACGGCGAAACAGGTTAGAGAATTCTTCGCAAGAATTAAATCCTCAGATGGTATCGAAGAAGCTATGTGGATTAAAGATAAGGCGATAGACTTCTGTCGCAAGCAAGTGTTAAAAGGTGCGATGATGAAATCAGTAAAACTATTGAAATCCTCATCGTTCGATGAAATAGAAAAGGTAATTCAAGATGCGTTAAAATTAGGCACAGATAATAATTTTGGTCATGAGTACCACAAGGATGCTCTTGCTCGATTTGAAATTGTTAACCGTGCCCCGATATCCACAGGATGGGATCGCATGGACGAAATATGTAAAGGAGGCTTAGGAAAAAATGAACTTGGAGTTGTTATTGCTCCTACTGGTGCTGGAAAGTCAATGGTTCTTGTCCACCTCGCAGCCGAAGCGTTGCGACAAGGAAAAACAGTAGTATACTATACACTAGAACTAAAAGATACTGTCGTCGGTAGTAGATTTGACTCTTGCTTAACCGGTGTCCCGTTGAATGAAATGAGAGACCGTAAAGAAGAGATTTTGAATAAAATCGAAGGTATCGAGGGGTCCTTAATAGTCAAGGAGTATCCGACCAAATCCGCATCTGTACAGACAATCAAGAATCACATCGAAAAACTGAAGAAGCGTGGAATTGAGCCTGATATGGTCTTGGTGGATTATGCAGATCTTCTCAGACCAGTTCGTACTACTGGCGAAAAGCGGCACGAACTAGAAGAGACATATGAGAACCTAAGAGCACTAGCGCAAATATACGAAATGCCCGTCTGGACAGCATCACAAACAAACCGTGGTGGCTTGAACGCAGAGGTCATAACTATGGAAGCAATCTCTGAGGCATTCAATAAATGTTTTGTGGCTGATTTTATCTTTTCATTGTCCAGAACAGTGCAAGATAAACAAGCGAATAAAGGGCGATTATTTATTGCAAAAAATAGAAACGGACCAGACGGAATGGTTTTTCATTCGTTCGTCGATTGGTCTGATGTGACGATTAAAATATTAGATAGAGATGAAGATGTCGACTCAATGCAGTCAACCGCAGAAGCGTTAACGCTGTTGAAAAAGAAATATCAACAAATACAATCAAAATAGGAGAATAGGAATGGATTTAGAAAAGAAAATATTATCTGATATAACCGTGCATATGAAATACGCTCGGTTCTTGGAGGAAAGTAATAGAAGAGAAAACTGGGAAGAGTTGGTAACCCGTAATATGAAGATGCATATGAAAAAATTCCCAGAACTCAAAAAAGACATCATATCGGCTTATAGATATGTTTATGATAAGAAGGTACTTCCCTCAATGCGTAGTATGCAATTTGGAGGTAAGCCAATTGAGGTTTCACCAAATCGTATTTTTAATTGTGCTTACACTCCTATTGATGATCATCGTGTATTTGGTGAGATAATGTTTCTTCTTCTCGGCGGAACAGGAGTTGGTTTCTCGGTTCAAAATCACCATGTTGAAAAACTACCAGAAGTCCGAAAGCCGTCCGATAGGAGCCGTAGGTTCCTCATAGGAGATTCTATTGAGGGTTGGTCGGACGCAATTAAAGCGCTGGTGGCTTCGTACTTTAAAGGTACCTCTAGATTACGATTTGACTTCTCCGATATCCGTCCAAAAGGAGCGAGACTAGTTACATCAGGCGGTAAGGCTCCCGGCCCACAACCGCTCAAAGAATGTATTGTAAAGATCGAGGGTATATTAGATGCGAAAGAGGCTGGTAGCCAACTTACCACCATTGAAGTTCATGATATCGTCTGCCACATTGCGGATGCAGTTTTGGCTGGCGGTATTCGTCGGGCTGCTCTCATCTCTTTGTTCTCTGCTGACGACGAAGAAATGCTTGCAGCAAAAGCCGGAAACTGGTACGAACTTAACCCGCAACGAGGAAGAGCAAATAACTCTGTTGTTATTATGCGTCATCGTATTGACCGTGATACTTTTATGTCTATATGGGAGAGGGTTCGAGCATCGGGATCAGGTGAGCCCGGATTCTACTTTTCAAACGACAAAGATTGGGGAACCAACCCCTGCTGCGAGATAGGTCTGAGACCAAATCAATTTTGTAATCTTACGGAGGTAAATGTAAGTGATGTTCGGGATCAAACTGAGTATGAAAATCGTGTTCGTGCTGCTACTTTTATCGGTACACTTCAAGCTGCATATACTGACTTCCATTATCTTCGGCCTATATGGAAGCGTAATACGGAGAAGGATGCGCTTGTAGGCGTTTCTATGACCGGTATTGCTAGCGGTAATGTGCTAGAGCTAGATATGACGGCAGCGTCAGCAGTCGTTAAGAAAGAGAATAGAAGAGTTGCAATGCAAATCGGAATCAAACCAGCAGCTCGCACAACTTGTGTAAAGCCCGCAGGAACAACTTCGCTTACTCTAGGGACTTCATCAGGTATTCATGCATGGCATAATGACTATTATATACGCAGAATCCGCGTAGGAAAGAACGAGGCCATATACGAATACTTAGTAAATAATATTCCTGAATTAGTTGAAGACGACAAGTTTCGCCCACACGACACAGCAATTATAAGTGTCCCCCAAAGCGCTCCACAAGGGGCCATAACACGCCACGAGAGCGCTTTGGATATGCTTCGAAGGGTAAAGTCCGTTAGCGATACTTGGATCAAAGGAGGGCATACTAAAGGCCAAAACACACACAATGTTTCTGCGACAGTAACAATCAAGCCTGACGAGTGGAAAGCGGTAGGTGAGTGGATGTGGCTGAATAGAAAGTCGTACAATGGACTATCAGTTTTGCCGTTCTCTGACCACAGTTATGTTCAGGCTCCATTCGAAGATTGCACCGAGGAAGAATACAATTCTTTATCTCAATTGATGAAAAGAATAGATTTGGATCTAATTATAGAAGAGCAAGACGAAACCAATCTGTCTGGTGAGCTGGCATGTGCTGGAGGATCTTGCGAGATTTTTTAGGAGATAAGAATGAGAGAACGACTCGAAATAATCATCGAAGAACTCAGAGCTGCAATGGCTGATGTTGATAAGGTCGAGGCAGGCACTTACGGCTACAAAGCCGCTGCTCCAAGAGCAAGAAAAGCTGCCCTAGCCGCTATCAAAGAACTGAAAGAGTTAAGAGCAGAGATTCAAGAAAAGAAAAATTCTCACAATTAATATTGACAAATGTCTTATAGTATGTTATAATATAATATATTATAAGACATTTTGCTATATTAGGAGGAAAAATGTATCTTGAACCATATAATAGGCACCTTTTGGTATTACCAAACTTCAAAGAAGAAGAGGGTGTCTCTTTTGTATTACCTGATGACTATAAGAAGCCTCAGGACCCTTACATAATCTGTGAAGTGCTAGGTATAGCGTCTGATTGCAACATTAATCTGAACATAGCGGACAAAATTGTTATTGAAAGAAGTATGTTACAAGAGATTAAAACAGGCGAAGAAACTAATTACCTTATATTAGAGAACTATGTATACGGGAGGTTGCAGGGATGAACAAAGAACAATTAAAAGAAATGATTAAGAAAGTAATCTTAGAGAACAGGGCTAAATCGGTGCTTCTAGAGACACCAAGCCTTGAAGAAGATAGAGAGTCCAAGTACGACACTCTAATGAATATCCTGCAAGGTGATTCAAGTATTAAGACAGTTGGAATTATGTCCGGACAGAACCCAATGGCCTCTGCTCCCGATCCACGATTGAATGTATTTCTGGATCGCAAGTTTAAAGCACGCTTGGGAGAGCTGGGCCTCACAGCAATACCAATCGGCGGAATCTTTGGAGGCCTCAAAGAAAAGTCCCAAGTCATTCTAAATGTAAGTAAAGAGCAAATGGACGCTCTAAATCGCGAATTCAAACAATGGGGCTTTGTTTATGGTAAGAGAATCTCGATAAAACCGGGCGAACACTTCATGGCCTTCACTATGTTTGAGATTGATTACGACAATGAACAAGGATTCAGAAAAGCACCGGGCTCTAAAGAGACTGGGTTTATTGTAAAAGACAAATCTCTCGCCGGCGTTGAAGACAATGTATCTTACGACCCAACTTCCGGAAAGAAATTCGGTCTCGAGTTATACCCACCAGAGGATGATGATGAGCTTCCAAAAGACGATTAGTTTATACTCTGATGGGATAGGAAAAGTACAATATATCGACCACATGGGCTCTGACCTCACAATCGTGAACAGTGCCCGTGTCTCGTTTGGTGTAGAGAAAGAGGCGTTAGATGCTCGAGATAAGAAATTAATTAATTATCTTGTTAAGCACAAGCACACGAGCACATTCGAGCACAATGTGGTCACTTTTAAGTTTGTCGTTCCTCTTTTTGTACGGTCCCAACATATGAGACACCGAACTTGGAGTTACAACGAGATCTCCAGAAGATATACAGACAAAGATCTTGCTTTCTATTGCCCAGAGGCGTTCCGTACTCAACACAAGTCCAATAGGCAGTCTTCCAATCAGGAAGAGATAAACCCGACATTAGCACCAAGGGTTTTCGATACCTATATTGCATCCTCAGATGCTGTTGTTAAATTTAAAGATTACGCTCTCGACTTGTACAATAATATGCTCGACAAAGGAATTTGTAGAGAACAAGCAAGAATGATACTGCCCCAGAACATGTACACAGAATACTACGGTACTGTTAATTTAAATAACTTGCTGAAGTTTGTAGGCCTAAGGGCCCATGAAGGGGCCCAACAAGAGATACAAGATGTAGCGGTTGCTTGCTTGCATATAGCAAGAGATCTTTGGCCAGAGGCTGTAAATGCTTACACAACGCGTTTATAAACAGGGAGACTTAGTCAAGT
>Ga0098043_1000613_pt1 | contig 12567 bp, 9 predicted proteins | sample 9B_taG_FD_92581 | JGI IMG/M metagenome (GOLD analysis project Ga0098043, IMG submission 92581) | Marine viral communities from the Subarctic Pacific Ocean - 9B_ETSP_OMZ_AT15188_CsCl metaG | ecosystem: Environmental > Aquatic > Marine > Oceanic | place: Subarctic Pacific Ocean | collected 2015-01-10 | reverse complement strand
TTTGTTTTGTTGAGATTTTACTTCAACTGTTACTTTTTTACTTGTTTCTACTTCAAAATCACTTTCCCAAGGGGTAAAATATGTATCTTCTGCTATAACTTCTAAACGAATATTACCTTTTGTATCTTCATCTATTAAACCTTTTAATTTTCTAATAGGAATTTCACATTTTCCATTAGAATTAATTGTTCCATTAAATAAAAGTGAATATTCTGACGTTTCTACAACTAATCTTGCTTTAGATTTATTTAGACTTGCGCCTTGCAGTTTAATATCACATTCGAATAATTCGGTTTTATCCGTGAATAATTTATACATTAGATACCTATTTATTATAAATATAAAATAATAATTAAAACTTAATGTTTTCTGTCATTATTTCGATTCCTAAAACTTCTTTAGCTAACATTTTAACATCACTAACTGTTATTTCATATTCTTGTATTTCTTTTTCTTCTGTTATAGTTTTTCCTTGAACTTTACAAATCAATTTAACAAGACGTTTTTTCTTTTCATCATCAAATTGAGTCCATGGCATATCTTCTGCCATAACTCCACCTCCTCCTGCTTCTACTATTGCTACTGCTTCTTCTATTAAAGCTACATCATCCCATGTATAAGGAAAACTTGAAGCTTTAAAACCTACTTTATAATCCTCACTAGGTGGTGCAATATTCCAATTAAAATCTGCATCTTCCCATTTAATAGGGGTTTTATCTCCTGCTGCCATTATTATAATGAAGATTTAAATATTCCATAATCTCTTATAGCCGCTCTTATGTATTCTATATTTGTATTATCTGTTTGTGTGTCATTTCCTTGTACATAAAGGACAAGTCTCATTGTAGTGGTTGGGCCTGTCGGGAAATTAGCATCAGTTAAAGTAGTTAATAACTTCATAGGTGTTGGTGTTTTTGTTGCACCATCTATTGAACCATAAAATTTTGCTTCATTTTTAGGTCCATTCCAATGAATACCTAAAGATATTTGAGAATTATTACTACCATATTCTAAAGGTGTTGTAAATGCACTTGCTGATACTCCTGTAAATGCTGTGCCATTTGATGATGATACGTTGACTGCATTTTCGTTATGTATTGATTTAGCAAATATTAATCTATCTTTACCATTAGAGGGTGCTTGGTTATGTAAGCCTGTAGCTCCGTAAGTTCCATTAGGAGTTTGTTCAAACATACCAAAAGCAAATTCAACTTGATCGGCATCAACTGTTGCGAATCTTGTTTCTACCCACCATTCATTAAACTCATTACACATAAAACACTTACTGTTTGTATGGATGTGGGTACTTTCGTTAGCTACATTTGATTGTTGGAGTCCAAAAGCAGTATTTCTAAAATCTGTAGTGAAAGAACTAACATAAGATCCTGTTGAGCTTCTATTAAACATTTTTTGATTATAATCTAAGTCATCAATAGTAGGCATAGTATTATAATAAGGAGCAGTACTATAATCTAAATTTAATACTTTTATATAGGGATGAAAATGAGGTACAAAAGGAGGTGTTTTTTCATGCCAAACATCTACTATATCAGGGGAACCACTACTAAAACATAATAAACTTTGTATGTTTTGTGTTACATTATGGTCGGTATTATTAAATGCACTGGATGATATAAGCATTTTCATTTCTTGAACTCTTATTCTTGATCCTTTTTTAAAAAAGGTAGCTATTGAATTAATAGCTCTAGGTCCCCCTTCATGATTTATAATGGGTTGTCCAAAATTACTGTATCCTATTACGTTATCTGCCATTTTAGTTAAGTCTATTATTTAATACTGCTCCACATAAATATTCTATTGTTGCTGTTTTTCTACCAGAAGTACCTGTTTGTAATATAAAACATAATCTCATATTAGAATCATCAGGAATTGCAAAAGAAAAACTATAATCCTTTATTTTTTCCATTTGTCCTACTGGTGCAACAAAGCTAGTTGTTACATTATGATAAAAATTAACCCTACTTCCATCCCACCAAATTCCTAAAGATATTCTTAGTCTATCAGAGGAATAATTAATTGCAGGAGCAAAGGGATTTATAATGCTTCCAACAGCATTTTTAGTAACTTGATATTTTATTTCATCATTAGTATGTACACCTTTAGAAAATCCTACTCTATCTTTACCATCAGCTGCTGATTGGTCAAAAGTAGTTGCTGAATCAGGAGAGTGTTCCATTACACCAAAAAAGAATTCCATGTTGTCATGAAGATCTATATCAAATCGTGTTTTTGCCCACCATTGTTGGTCAGAGCTACATTGAAAAATAGGAGGGTTTGCACTTATTGATGTTTTGTCACCACTATCAGGTCCCGTTACTAAAGAAAAAGCTCCTGATCCTGATTGGTATGGTTTAAATTGAGGTGCTGAAGAAATATCAAATGGCACACCTGTAACAATATTATATCCACCTATATCTAAACTACCACTAGGACCCCCATGAAGTATTGAATTATTATCTGTGTCAAATTCCCATAGACTACCATTAGTACCTACATTTTTAATAGCACCTGAACTAGAAGCTGCTAAAAAAGTATGTGGTTCTAAACAAAATACTGTAACATTAGGATGGAGATTAGGTACAAAAGCAGGTGCTATTTCATCAAAATAGTGACTAGAAGAATAGTTAGTACCATGAGATCCACTTGTAAATCTTAATGGGCTTACTAGTGTTTGAGGACTTGTTTCTACTACATTAAGAGAATTTTTTATAAGTTGTTTCCAATCATTTTCTGTTGGTTGTTTTCCAGTTGTAAAATTATTTAAAATGTCATTTGTATCTCCTTTAGGCATATTTATATTTCTTTACTATGATAAGCTCCGCTTATATTTTCTATTTGTATTTGTTTAATAGCAGCTTCAGTTGTTTCTAAATAAAAAACTAATCTCATATTAGAATCATCAGGAACAACACCAGAAGTAACACCTGATACAGAACCTGATGTAAATGTATGAACTAATTGCATAGGTTGAGGTTGTTTTGCACTAGATGCTCTATTTCTAGAGTAATAATATTTTAAAGCAGGTGGATCTGCATGTCCATCCCAAAATATTCCCATATTATGTACCATTGTTCCATTATAAGAATGTGTTGGGGCAATAGCACTTGAAATTTGGGTTGTAAAATCAGCTGATGCTGTAAGGCCCCCCGTATCTTTAGTTACAGCAAATTGTATAGCTGTATTTGTATCGAATTTTTTTACAAACCCTACTCTATCATTTGTTGGTTCAGGTGTTAAAATAACATCCTCAATAGGTCTTCTTCTACTACATTCAGTTAGTCCAAAAAAGAATCTATTATTTGTAGTACTAGGATTACCATCATCTGTTCTAAAACGGGTTTTTATCCACCAAGGGTAATTTTTTTCACATCTAAAAGGTGCTACTGATGTACCTAAAGAAATATAACTTGATGGTCCCGTTTTTAAAGTAGTATGTCCTATTCTAAAATCATCATTGTCATTACCATAAGAAGATGAAATTGAACCACTAGCAACTAAATTAAATACGTTTCCAGTACCTGCGTTAGAATTTCCTGCTCTAGTACAGTCCCATATAAAATCTAAATGTTCTTCAATAGCTGGTTTAAGTGAACCAGAAGCCATTTGTGTATAATTATCAAAATTAAAAACTTTTATATAAGGGTGAAGATTAGGCACAAATGGAGGAGCAATTTGGTGAAAAAAATCTGAAGATCCACTTGATAAAGATAACATCCCTTTAAACATATTATTTGGAATACTACCTGTTATTACAGAATCTCCTACATCTATACCTTGAGATCCTGTACTTTTTGTATTTATAAGACCTCTAATTAAGTTTTGAAAATGTATGTTCGTTGGTATCTTTTGATTTTGAAAGTGTTGTAGTACTAAATTTTTATTTATATTATCTTTATGTGCCATAACTAGTTATTTAAGTATCCCACCTCATTATAAAAGTTGTATCTGTTTCATCGCTCATACGTATAGGTTGTCCTAATTTGCCTACTACTAATAAATTTTGTTGTTCATCATATAACCCTATTGTTGTAACATAAGGTTTAAAAAATGAACTTGTTGTAAAAGGAGCTAAAGTTGAATCTCCTTGCTTTTTACGTTTTCTAGCTGATATATTAAGTGTATCATTAAATTCATGTTCTTCTACTGTACATTGGTATTCATTTTCATAAATTAAATGGTTTCCTTGATATTTTATTTGTTCAATATTACTACCACTCATTGCTAGAGTAAGTTTTGGATGGGTAATAGCAACAAGTCCATGAGAATAAAATATATTACCTACATAAGGAGATCCATTACTACTACTGTAGTGGTTTTTTATCTGAGTGTCTGTTAAGAAATTATTAAATACATTTATTTGACTTAAAGAACCACTTAAATAATTTTCTTTTCCCCCTTTATTTCCTATATATAAATTAGCATTATTTTCAGTTACTTCATCTAAATTATCTGTAGCGCTTGTTCCAGATTCTATTCCATTTACATAAACTTTCATAATAGAAGAAGAATAATTACAAGTAACATGTTGCATATTAGAACCTGTATTAAAAGAAGCACTTACTAATAATGTTCTAGATGCATCTGCTCTACTAAAAAATATACAAGGTTTTCCTTCTCCTTTTAAATCATTTTGAACATATACTTCAAAAGGATGTCTTGGTCCTGCATCAATATCTGTTGGTTGGAAAGCTCCTGTTACATTAAGTTTTATAGGATTTGCAGTTTGTGAAGTTTGTGGTATTGATACTGTTTTTGTTGTACTTTTAGATATTAAGTATTGTGGTGTATTTAAAGCTGTTCCTGATTGTGAAACTACTTGAGCCCAAAGTGTTATTGTAAAGTTATCTCCTTTATTAAAATCAAATTTTTCATTATTACCTAATTTAATTTCAGAAGTAGACCCATTAAATTCTATAACACTACTTGTTGTTTGGGGAAAAAGTTCTTGTTCTTTAAACCTTACTTTTTTATAACTAATTATATTAAAATAATAGCTATCATCAAATTCATCTCCAAAATCAGGGGTACTATAAGTATCATTAGGTGATGCATTTGGTTTAGATTTACCTCTTCTCCAATAAGGCATTTCTTGATAAGAATTAACATTAATATAACCTGAATATACACTTAAATCATGTCTTCTAAAACCTTTTACAGGGCCTATATTTAATATATTTTCTGAAGTATCTGTATTGTAATTTTCTACTTTAGTACCACTTATTATTAAATTACCTTCAGAATCATCTACTAATACTGCATGGCCTACACTTTCTGCTCCAAAAAGTGAAGTATATAAAGGTGATAAACTTGCAGATAAATAAAAAGATCCTTTTTTTATAGAATGCCCATAATGTCCTGCTGGGATTGATACTATATTTGCTTTATCATAAAGTACTCTTCTTTGATTTTCATAATGAAAATTCCCAAAACTACTTCCTATATTTCTTCTTTGATGTTCAAAATGTCCTCTTCCTCTATAAAAAAGATGATCTATTTGATAATATTTAATTAAATTTTTAGCATCTCCTCCATATACAGAACTTGCACTACTATAAAGAGAAACAGATTCAGAAGTCCAGGATGAATGAAAGTATTTTACACCATTAGTATCAACAGAAGCAGAACCTATAAAGTTATATTGCTTATTTGCATTAAAGGGAACTATAGCATAATCTTGTGCTGCGAATTTTTTGAAGACAGTGTATTCTTGCATATTTATACAACATTATTTTAATAATCTAATTTAACCCTTATAAGTGCTTCTTTTGTAAAATCTTTAACTACTGGTTGGCTTACTTTTGCTACTGCTACTAAATCACTCATATCATTATATAATCCTATAGTTGTTATATAAGTTGTTGGGTTATCTATCATAGAATCAAAATTTAAAGCTCCTTGAGTATCTATAAAAGATGGATTTGTTGTATAATTAAATTCATGATTTCGAGCTCTAACAAAATAAAATTGTGAGCTTATTTTTTCTTCACTATCTATTATAAAATGGGCAGACCCACTAATAGATCTATATAATTTTGCATGTCCATCAGGAGTAACATTATCTGTCCGAGTAGGCTCTATTTGTAAAGAAGCACTAATAGCTCGAGCATTTAATATTATTAAACCTGCATCTGGGTAAAAGAAACCATAAGATCCACTATTTTTTACTTGAGTTAAAAGAGATCCTGATCTTTCTCCATTTGATCCTGAAACTATATTAAACTGTCTACCAATATTAGTAAGTACAGCAGATCCTGTTTGTGTAACACTATCATCTGTAAGATGTAATTTATCTACAGCATTAGTTCCCGCTTCAACTGCACTATTTTCTGCTGAAGCAGTTAAATGAAGATTTAATGTTCCTGGTTTTAAATTATGTCTATATCTAGATCTATTAATATTAATTACATAAATATCATCAGGAGTAAATCCATCAAAAGAAAAATCTCTAAGTTCATCTCCATATACTATATTACGATATTGAGCATAAGTAACTCCTGTTGCACTTTTTCCTTTTGCACCTGTATCATTTGTAAAATTTAAAGAACCTGATCCTTTTCTATGACCATATGCTATAGAAAACTGTACTGCTGTTGAAGTAGAACTTGTAGCTTCATTAAAAACATCTATAAAAAATGCTCCAGAAGCTGTTGGGGATGTAAAGTTAGCTTGTGTTGATGATGTGTGATAGTTTGTTAAATTGTTTGTGTTATTTGTCCAAGTAGATACAGCTACTTTTTGAGTATCATTTACTACATCGTTATCTTGAAATCTATATAAATTAGCCATAATTTTTTTTTATTTTATCTTAATACAATTCCTGTTTCGCTAGTAGCACTTACGTTAGCTATTATTTCTTTAGAAATTTCAACAGGAATAGTTATACTAGCTCCTGAGTCTACACCTTCAATAGTGATAGTTGTTAATAATTTTGAATTATTTCCAAATAAAGTAGAACTATTAATAGCTTTTAAACTAAATGATGTTCCTCTTGCAGTTTCACTTACAGCAGTTGAAGTATATGTTTGAATCATACTTACAGAACCTCCTGTATTACCTCTACCCCTAAAATCTGCCAATAATCTTCTATCTGCTATTGTTGCTCTATATCCTCCTGATTCTACTTGATTATTAGTTCCATCAAAATTAAGAGTAGTTGGGTTAAGTGTTGTAGAAGCTCCTATAGTTAATAAAACTTTACTTACATTTGCAGTTACTATAGGTAATTTAGAAGTACCTCTAGGTAAAGTAACTAACTTATGTTTCATAATATTAGTTTCATCAGGAAATGCTTCTAAAAGGGGCATATTTTCAATTGCCTCACCTGAAAATTGTGTACCATTTGGGTGGTTTTCATTAAATAAAGTATAATCTACTTCATCATCACCTAAAGCGAATTGTGTTATTCTAAAAGAACCATCATTACGTGCTAATAATTCACGTCCTCTTTTTGTTAAAATTGCGTCTATTGTTATTGAACTGTTGTCTAAATATCCCATTATTCTATTATTTTATTATAAATATAATTTTTTTTTAAAAATATGTATTTTTTTTTATTTGTGTTTATGTCTACTTCTTTTTTGTCCTCTACTTCCTCTATGTCTATGTGGGTGATTATGTACCTCTGGATTTCTAGGGTCATCAGTACTTATTGGTCGTGGTCTATTTCTTCTATCAAATAAATTTCTAAGAGGACCACCTCCTCTTGCATCTCTTCTATCTTGTGGTGTGTCATCATCTCTATCAAAACCAAATATTCCAAATTGTCTTTTCTTTTCTTTTATTCTATCTTCAAAAAATTCATCATCGTTTACCCCAAATAAATCTGCAAATGGAGAATTTTTTCTTTCAGCTTCTTCTAAATGACCATAATCAAATCCCTGACCTATAGATGGCTTTAAAGGGCCTCCTCCTCCTTTTTCTGGTTTTATTGGAACCTTTGTTCTTGTAGTTTTTGTTAGCAAACCTGCCTTTTCTAAATAATATTCTAAATTATCTTTAACGTGTTGACTAGTATGATCTGGTATTAAAAGAAAGGGTTTTTCTCCCACTCCATAAGGTAATTCTTCTTGTTTTTTTAAATTTATTATAACTGTAGGTGAATCTCTTAATACTGAGAGTTGGTATTGTGATTGAGGAAAATAATACGAACAAGAAACTGTTCTAAAGGATAAACTACTTCCACTAGTTGGGTTACTTGTTTCATATGTATAAGTTCTTGTTGCAAAATTAGCATTAGAACTAGTTAAGTATGTTTGAAAAAATTTAGTTCCTTTTAATTGAGTTATAGTTATATGACCATTATTTTGTTTAGATTTTGAGGGATTATCACTTATTTCTTCTTTTTCTAAAAATATATTATAAGGATAAGAACTTCTATTAGCATCTGGGTCTATATTTTCAAAAATATCTCCATTTTCTATTTGCCTATTTACATGAGGGTAATCTATTTCAGCTGTTCCAATTGATTCTCTTCTTGCATTTCTTATACCATAATTCCCTCTTTCAAAAGTAACAAAAAATCTATTTGTTTTTTTAGCCATTTCCCAAAATACTACCTCATCATAAAAAGCATTTAAACTTCCAGTTGTCATTAAAGGTGATAATATTGCCATTTTTTTATGTTTTTATGTTTTATGTTTTATTTCCTGCTAATTCACTTATGAAACTGCTAGGTGTATAAGAAGAAGAAATAACTGTTAGTATTTCTCCTGCTATTTCTAAGTTTACTAAATTTTCATATTCTTCTAATTCTTCAGGAAATACGCTTACAAAATCAATTGAATTTGTATTAAATAAAGATTGACTTTTATGAAAAGACATTCCAAATCCAAATAATCCACCTCCTGGATTATTAGTATAACTTCCTGAACTAGTTGGGTCTCCTGCAGATCCAGGATTAAGTCCATCAGTTTTAGCTAAATTATCTGCGTATCCTGCTATATTTGATCCCGTAACACCGGCTCCACTTCTTGCATCTGCATGGTGTTTAAGACCAAACCCGCCAAATACTCCATCTTCTGTTCCTGAAGATCCTGTGTTTGGAGTATATGTATATACCCTCATTAAGAACCCTTCATTAAATTTAACGTTATATGATTTTTTTAATAGGTGTTGTATATCACTTAACAATTTAAATCTACAAGAAGTTCCTTCAGGAAAATTATTAACTACCATACGTTTAAATGCTTCTGGTTCTACATTTTCAGTATTTAAAAGTTGAACTTCATCAGTTAAAGTGTTTATTAGTAAAATATGATCTATTGTTACATAACTATGTCCTGTTACGTCTACAAGTTTATTATCTTCTTTACCTGTGGTTAGTGTTTGAGATACAAAAATTGCTGTTATATGATTTTCTATTACGGGGTTTTTACCATAAGATATATCCCCACCCCATCCTCTAAAAAAAGCACTTCCCGTTGCTGGTCCTGATTGAGGGAAAGTTCCTACAGGAACTGAAGGGTTTTTTGAAGGATCCACATATACATTTATTTCTTTTGCTTTAAGTTTACTACCTTCATATCGAGGATTAGTGTATCCTTGATAACTAAGAAGTGAATCATTAAATTCTATATCAAAACTTTGAGTATAATTTGGCATTTTATTTATTATTCATTAATAAGCTGTTTGTTTTCCTCTATCTGTTAGACTATAATAAATACTAGATCTTCCTGCTTTAGTAGCATTTCCTAAAATTACATTAGAACTATATGCTTTATAATTTTCTGGTTCTGTACCTGTATAGGGTTGTATAGGTGCTTGACAAAACTGAGTATTAAAAGTTGTATTTGGTATTTCATTTAATATTATTCTATCTGGTTCAGATGTACTTATGTTTATAGTTGTATTAGTTCCTTGTTCTTCACTTATAGGAGTAGTAGAATAAGGATTATCTACTTCGTAACACCCTATTTCAAGAAAACCTACAGTAGCTTCACAATATTTTGGTCCTATTCTTTTTAAATTATTAGTAGTAATAACTGAAGAACCCGTTAGTGAAAAAATTGAATTTGGTTCTAATTCTGTATGAATTGTATTATAAGAGCCTGTAAACATCGTTTGGAAACGAACTACATTTGGCCTTTTAGAAGCCATTGGTTGGTTTCTTCCAATACCATCATTTATAATAGGAACTTCTCTTGAAAATTTATTTCTTTCAAGAAAATGAGGTTCTATTAATAAGCCAGTTTTTGTGTTAGCTTTCATAGGGACCCATTGTTCTATTATTTTAAATAGAGTATGATCTATGTATTGTATTGTTTTTATATAATCCCAATAATTGAATCTACTTTTTACTTTTTTAAAATATGTATCTTGTAAACTTTTTAAATCTGGATAAAATGAAGAAGTTTGTGCTGAAGGTAAAGGATTACCTATAAAATCATCTAATCTAAAAGCTCCTAAAGTATAAACTATATCTTCATTTATTTCATTTGTAGGAGATAAAAATACTCCTAAATCTTCATAATCAAGGGGTTGTCTATCTTGTGTAGAAGTTTCTGCTTTTATATAAGGAGATAATATATCTCTATCTATTGTTCCTTCATCTATTCTTACTTTTTCACTTGTCATTGAAATTCCTACAGTATCTGGAGTAGGTAAATGGTGAACTTCTTCTACTTGTTCAAATTTTGGTCTTACAATTTTAGTTGTAATACTACTATTAGGTATATATTCTTTTTCTATATTAGGATGATGACTTGAAAGTACATTACTTTCAATCATTGCTGTTAGTTGGGCATTTGGTTTATTATTACTACCTAAAGGTAATCTTAAAACTACATTATTAAAAGCAGAAGCTGTAGTATTACCTGCGTACATAAAAGGTTCTAAAGCATGTTTTGTAAGAGTATCATGAGACAATAATTCACCAAAATGATATCTTATTTCTCTTAAAGATCCTGAATAATTTAAAACATCATAATTATCATAAGCTCCAGTTCCATTAGCATCAGTGCCTCCAAAATAGGCAAAATTAGCTCCTCCTATTTTAGCTGCGCTAGAAGATATAGGATCCCCAAATGTTAAAGCCCTATCATGTTCTGTTTGAAGAGCACTAGCTGTAAAATAAGACACATTTTTAAGAAAATTAGATTGGTATGCTCCAAAATGTATTCTAGCACTACTTCCGGATATTCCTTTTACTCCTATAAATACATTCCAAAATTCTCCATTATATATAGGAAAATTAATAGTACTTGCTTGTGTAGATCCATTAAATGCTAAACTTATTTTTCCATAGTTTTTTGCATCCCCTGAAGATGATACATCATGATCTATATAAGGTTCTAATATTAAAAAGGGATCAGAACTAGGACTAGATCCAGATAAATTAAATAAATGATAAGTAGTAGCATCATTTTTTGATGTTCTTGTTTGTGGTTTTATTTGAAATTCTACTGTTTTTGCAGATGCTGACATAGCATCTGTTAATGAAGAAGACCAATTTGTTTTAATAAAATAAGGTTTAACACCGCCAATTGTTGTGTGTCCTTTTAAAGCTAAAGATGATTTATCATATGAAAATAACTTATATGTAGATGCATCTTTAGTAGAACCTCCATATTCTTTTATATTTAATACAGAAGAAGGTAATCCATAACAACTCATTAATGCTCTAATTCCTCTTTCAGTTCCTTTAGTCTTTAATAAATAAGGAGCATTATGATATAATCTTTTCCATATATTTCTTGTTATGTCTCCTTTTGGTAAAGAACCTTCATTTGAAGCAGTTACTAGTGATTCAGACCCAGAAAATGTTGTATCTAAATATGCACTACCAGATGTTCCTTGCCCTAATATATATTCTATTATATTTGAATTTTCAAATTGATCAAAAGTTTCTAATCCTAAACTCTTTAATGTGTTATATACTAAATCTTTTGATACACCTCTTGTATGGTGTGCATTTTTTTGTTCTGTTATATGTTTTATATAAGTCCATATTTGGTCAAAATGTTGACCTATCATATGATAAAATAAAGTATATTCATCATTTTGGCTATTATCTCTTATAAAAGTAGGGATTAATCTTTCTAAATTATGTGGATTTTCTCTATCATAAAAAGAAGCTGATTTTAATTGACCCCCATATAAACTTGAAGCATCATTATCACTTCCTAACCAAAGTCTAGCTTCAGAAGAAGTTACTGAATGTAATGTATAAGCTCCAGATACTAAATTTGTGCTACTTTTAGGCCATGTATATAATGAACCTGAATTATAATATAGGAATTTTTCATATCCATCGAAGCTTTGAATTAATTTTTGTCTTTTATTATGAATTGATGTTTTATTTTGCCCTACTATAACTGAAGCCGAAGTAGGTCCTGTTATTTGGTTTAATTCTGATAATTGAGATGAATATAACTCTACTAGTTTTACTTTATAATGAAAATTTTTTAACCTTTCAACAGCACTACCAAAATGAACAAAATTTTCAAAATGATATGTTTGTTCTATATCTTCTCCTGGTGAACTTTGAGAAACGGGTCTTATATAATCATATTGTATAGAGGGTATATCTTTTTGATGTAAAGCATTAAT
>Ga0098043_1000605_pt1 | contig 12679 bp, 22 predicted proteins | sample 9B_taG_FD_92581 | JGI IMG/M metagenome (GOLD analysis project Ga0098043, IMG submission 92581) | Marine viral communities from the Subarctic Pacific Ocean - 9B_ETSP_OMZ_AT15188_CsCl metaG | ecosystem: Environmental > Aquatic > Marine > Oceanic | place: Subarctic Pacific Ocean | collected 2015-01-10 | reverse complement strand
AACGGGTGTAGTATGGAAGGATAACCCTTTTCTTCCGCTCTTACGAACCCTTCAACATTTTGCAATTCTCCTTCAGGAACTATGTCAATTCTCTTAAGGATTACAAAGGACATACTCTCACCTAAACTGTGCTTTTACTTGATAGACTACTTCTTCTGAAATTCCCATAGACTTTGCAATATTGGAAAAAGAATTCACTTCTGTTACTATCTTTTCTACCTCAGAATGAGATAAGTCTATGTTTTGTTCATTATACATTTTAGTAATCACTTCGTCATAGTGGTAAATATTTTTTGGCCTATAGCCAATTACAATGTCTTCGTTTCTCATAATTCTTAGAACATCGTGGGCCTTTAGTAAAGACTTCATGACAACAGGCAAGTCTTCTACTTCATCTAATAGAGTGATTAGTTTACCCAACCCTTCCTTTGTCTTTGGGCTTCTAGCAATATCTTTTTCATACATCTTTAAGAAAGAAGGTAGGGCAAATAATGGGAAAGCCCTTCCTTTATTATATTCTTCTTGATAGGCCTTTTCTCTCTCGGCCAAAGTCTTGCCTTTGAATTTTCTTTCTCCTAAGACTTCCCCTTTCCCTTCTTTTGATTCGGCATCAATTTCTCCTGCTGCTATTCCTGCTTCTTCGAAAAGACGGACAATAATTGCAGCAAAGTGATTGTTGTTTCTTTCCTCAAGAATAGAACTGCTCTCTCCCTTTGCACCAAATATTTCTGCAAGTGCAGTAGCAGCCTTCTCTCCTTTTTGGATAATGGTTCTGTCTAGATTTCCTCCACCTGTCATCACTTCTTCTAGGAAATCATAAATTATTTTGATTGCTCTAGGAGGAACTGTAAATGTTTTATCCAACAATCTAGCGTAGGCCTTTCCTGTAACATTTTGAACACCTAGTCTAGCCATTCCTGTAGAGATTAGTTTCGCTCCTCTTCTCTTTGTGAAGTCTAATTCTCCAATGGTAAGTCTTCCCGAATAACTAGGAGTAATATAATACTCATCTATTGCTTCAATCAGTTCAGATAAGTCTTCTCTTAATTCATCAACTTGACCTTTCGACCTTCCAACCTTTTGCCCAACTTCATAGAAAGTTCCTCGGATAGTTTCCTTAGTGCTTCGGCTTGGGAAAGTTGGCTCTATTGACCATAGCATTTTTCCAACCGCTAGTAAGAAATTTGTAATTGCTCCTTCATTGTCTTTTCCAAGAGACTTGTAACTCTCTAAAGCAGCAAACTTTCCATCATCTAATACTGAAGAAGGTAAGTGATAGACTTCTCTTGTATCTGAAAAAGCCTCACTTGCCTCGGCAATATCTTTCTTGACGGTATCCGAAAGAATAGCAATATCTTCACCATCCATTTTTCTAGATTCATAATTAATTGCTCTATTTATTTCTACTATGACTTCTTTATACCTTTTTCTAAAGAAAGTGGTAAAATTTCCTTTGCTTGCATAATAGGCCAAAAGAGGGTCTATTGCATCCCACTCTCTTGTTGTTGATTCCTGCACTATTCCATCATCAAAAGTGTCACTAGTTAGAGAAGCAAGTTCGCCCATTCTCTTTTCTCCCAAATCCTTTCTACCGCCCGAAGGGTCGAATTCTGTCTGCGCTCCCATAGATTCAAAAAATCTTCTCTGACTAGTGCCAATGGCTTCACCTGTTTGTAATCGTTTAAACTCTTGACCTACTCCATATAATACTGCTAGTCCAACTAAATATTTCTGTAGAATAAGAGTTGCGGGTTCTTGACCAACCCTTGCAGGTTCTAGTTCCAAAACATAGGAAAGGTCTCTTCCAACAAAGTCTTTCAATTCTTTGGCTGCCTCCTTCAACTCTTTGCTGCTAGATTCTGAAAACAAGAAATCTTCGGACTTTACTATTAACTGAGATAATCTAATTTCTACATCTCCATACAACTTAGAAACATTTTCCCAATAGTCATAGATGTCTTTTCTATTACTTTGCTTCTTTAGAGAAAGTCCACCAAGATAGGAGTCAACTCTTACCTGCTTTGGCCTAACATAAGTTCTAGAATATTTTGCCGCTTCGGACATTTCTTCTATGAGGAGGGCTAGATTTTCTGTGAATAATTTTTGTTGGTCTGATTCCGGACTACGGCTTACAGTGGTATAGGCATCCTGTAGTCTTCTACGAAGTTCGGCTTCGTTTGCTTCGTCTACTGTTATTTCTATTTTATTTCCGGCCAAACGCTTTTCAACAATTCTATTTTTTGAAACTTTTCGACCATTCACCTTTAGTTGCCATTTTCCTTTCTTTATGTTATCGTATTGTCTTTGAGTTTCAGTTGTTTGTGCAGATAGGTCATCGAATCTATCTAAATAAGATTCAACTTTATCCGGATTAACGCCATACGAATTCATTAACCTATTTTTTATCTTGACTCTCATCTGCTTAATCTTAGCAGCAGCATTGGTATCTGTTTCACCAATGTCTTTCATTCTCTCTATTTGTTTATCGAGATAGGCCTGTATTTCTTCTTCACTAGCCAAGATTATGCCTCCTCTATAATTCCTCTAGTTACCAAGCCGTTAAAGATGTTTTGTGGCAACTTTCCTTTGCCTACTCCCTTTCCGGCATCCTCAGTTGCAACGATTCCTTTATCTAAAATAGTAGATAATTTAAATGCAAAAGCATTAGAAATTCCTTCTCTAAACTTTGGTAAAGAATTACCAATGTGCCTATCTAGGTCATAGATGATATCTTCTCTGTCATCAATATCTTCTGCTTTATCTAAATCTTTGTAATAGGCGGCAACTTGGTCATCACCTAATTCTCTATCCAATACATAAAACAAACTAATCAAATCTTCCGGACTAAAACTAGATAGTCGAGTATTTCCTACACTGTGCCTTCTAGCGGATTTATCCAAATCTTTTCTGTAAAGATATAGAGATTCAAAATCGCTCAAAGAGTAAACTAAATTTTCAATATTATCTAATTGCAAAACTAAAGAAGTCTCTGCACTTTCTTCATCATTTCTGCTTTTTAGTCTAGCAGTTACAGTCTGTAATACATCAGTAACATCAGCAGAATCTAGAGGGGCATCTTCACTCTCCATAATATAGTATCCATCTACTAATGCTGGCTTGAATTCTAATTCTGAAACTCCACTAGGTAATTGAAGGCCCAATTTTAACTCACTTTCTATGGCCTCTTTAGTTTCATCACTAATGAAGAAAGAATCTCTGAATCTTTCTCTTTGTTCTGCCAATATTGTTGAAAGATTAAGGCTATCAATGAGTCTATCTTGGTCTGCTTCTTCAAATCCTTTGATTCTACTAACATCTATATTGAATAAAGGGGTTGTCTGTAGCCCTTTCTTCTTCGCATCCTTTAGGTCATCCCTAACCATGAATTTTATCTGAGAAGGAGTGATAATTTGACTAATTCTAGTCAATCTTACTAAAGTATCGAACCAATTACTGCCGCTTATGTCACTTTCTAACAAAACCTGCATAAATGGACTAAATGAGAAACTTTTACCTGTTCCGGTAGTGCCAAGTAAGTTTTTTAGACCACTTAACTGAATTTGCCTACCATCAATCACTATTTTGTTCGGAATAAATCGCTTTCTAGAAATTTTTGACCTATCAATTAGGTCGAAATAGGTCTGAAGATTGTCAATTGTCAATTTTACCTTGTATTTTTTAGATTCCGGCAAAGAATACGCCTCAGATTTAATATTTACTTCGGGTTTTCCATTTTTTATGTAGTTTACAATAGCGGCATTATCGGCCTCTTTAGAAAAGTTATTCCAAACTCTGAACCAATCGTCTGCTTTTTCCATATTTTCATAATGAATTTCAAAATCTCCAAAAATTCCACCAAACATGCTCTCGCTTGCATATTTTCCGGCAGTTTCTTCGATAAAATCAACAACTCTTTTGTCTTTAGCGTTAATTTTTTCAGATTCTCTGAATCTAACAACTACATATGGCAAATTTGACTTTATCTTTTTGATAAAATTATTATATTTTTTATTTTTTCTCGCAGTTTCATCGTGCTTGTTATACAAATTCATGAAATCTTTCAAATTTTTACTATTTGGTTCAGAATTTGCCTTTTGATAGGCCTCTTCTAGTGCCAAAGTTATCTTACCTTCGCCGCTTCTTCGCTTTCTAGTGTCAATTTTTGCCAAGAGAGCATTCATTTTCTTCATTGCATTAGGAAATCTCTTGTAATTCTTATCCTTTAGATACTTATGCTTATCCTTTTCATAAAGTTCCAAAGAATCTAGGAGTCCTCTATACTGAACGGTGTTTTGATTTCGTATGGTTTCGGCAGCACTGACATAATCTTCTAAAGTATAGGCTTCCATCAAGTATGCCTCTAGCATACTCTGAGTAAGAGGATTACTTTTCAGAAGTTTTTGCCACATATGCCTAACCTACAATTGCCTCTAGTATGTTGAATCTTGCATCCTTTCTGAAAAATCTACTGTGTCCACAATTATTACAAGATACTACTGTGAATACTTTATTTGAATAGTTGAATAGTCTTGACCACTTGCCTGTCATTGCCATTTCTTCAGAAGAAAATGAAGTGCTTTGGCAAACATCGCAGTGCAAAACTAGTTTATTCATTGTAATTCCTCTACTCTATCTAAATAATCTTCTAGATATTTTATGATTTTTTCAAGCAGAAAATCTCCTTTATATCTTGGGTTTTTTTCTACCATATGTTTTAACATAGAAAGCGCATCTGTAATTTCGTTAAATCCTAACTTTCTGAGCGTTTCTCTTATTTCCTGTTTCTCATCTTTAAATATATCTTCCCAACTCATTGTAATTCCTCCTAGATATTATATTCTAATTCTCTTGCAGAAGTATGTATTTCTTCTAATCTCTTTAGACTATCTTGTAAATCGGCAAATTCTTCTTGTGCCTTTTCCATATCTTTTTCTTCAAGAATAAGAGTTTCAATATAGTTTAGCATTTCATATAAATCTTCAAATCGTTCAATGCCTAGTTCTAGAATCACATTGATGTAATATCTAACATCGTCATAGATGTCTTTCTTTAGAAGTTTTTTCCAACTCATTGTAATTCCTCCTGCATCAATTTCCGCTTGAGAAGTCTAACTCTCTTAAATTAACATATTCGACTATTTCATTCAAAATTGGACTATCATTTAACTCTATTAGAGTTTTTAGCATTCTTGCTTCAGGTTTAGTAAGCCTATCTTTTTTAGTATAATGATAATATAGCCCACCTATCTCATCTTTCGAAAGCGGCCTACCTCCTAGTATTACTTCTTTAACAACGAGATATATTTTTTTTAGATTGTTGGGTTGTTTTTCCATATGAAAAAGGCTATCTGTAAATTCATCAATATCAGTATATGGTTTGGCCCTATCAATAGCCATTTTGAACGGAGGGTTTTTCAAATCTTCTTTCAAAATTTTCTTCCAACTCATTGCAACTCCTCCTGCATTTGTTTCTTCACATCAAGCCAAACTTGAGGATGGTTTTCTGCCAATACCTTCTGAACAATTTGCATTTGATGAACTATGATTGTATCCTGTCTTCTGTGAACCAACTTACCCTTGAACTCCATAATATATTTTAGACTCTCACGGACTTCTCTTGCTAATTTAACCAACGCATCTATTTGCTTCGGGTCTAAATCGCCCTCACTAAACAATTCCTCTACCTTTGAATCTAATCTCTGAACATTGAGACTTAACATTTCAATCTCATTAACATCTTTCTTAGCGATAATATTTGCCGCAGACTTTTGCACTAGTGGAGCCAAGTGGTGCTTCATGTGTCTTTGCACCTGCTCTTTGGAAATACCTAGAGTTTCAGCAATTGCTTCAGAAGCAATCTCTCCCGAACTCAGTGCTTTTTCATAGTGGCTTCGCATAGGGTCTGTGCAAAACTTACACTTGGGATTACTGCTATTTTCATAATCTCCCATGTGGTTTCTTTGATGTTGGGCAGCAGTTCCACTTCTCCAACCTTCTCTCTTATCTAAATCATCGCAAGAAATTTTCATCGAAGATAATTCTTCTTCAAGTTCACTTCGCCTTTCATGTTGGCAAAACTTACAACGCTTGCGAGTTACTGTCATACGAACAACTCCATCCACATCTTAGAAATAATCTCACCATCTTTTCTTGGCCTCTTATCCATAGTCTTTCCATGAATGAAGAATCCACCTGCCTTCTTTTTACTTGAAGCCATATAGATTCTCTCTACTATTGGCGCACTTAATTCCAAAATAAATTCAATATCTCCTTCAACTTCATCTTCTGAAAGACCTGTAATCTCTCTGAATAATTTTTCTTGAGTAGTATCTAATTCGAAAACCTTACCCTTGATAGCATTTATAATACTAGAGGGCTTCATCTTACCTTCTGTGAAATAGTTACTAGTTAGTAAACTTTCTAAATGTGCCTTGACTTGTGGAAACTGCAATAACTTTCTAACATCAGAAACTCGCCTAACCTTAATCTGCGTAGGTAAATTCTTTAACTCCTCTATTCCATCTTTCAAAATATCTAGAAGTTGCCCATTTCCCCAAATACTGTTAGCAATATTGTGTTTTGGATTGTGCTTTTTATCATAGGAATATTGCCCCTTTGCTTCAGAACCATATTTTCCTTTCGCTCTTTGTGTCTTATATTTGGTTCGCCAATGTCCATAGACAGGTCTCTTCTCTCTAAATTTACCATCTTCGTCATAGACCTTTTCATGAAAGAGTATCATAGATGGGTCATAGATAGTCCCCTTACCACCATCACCTTCTAAAAATTTCACATAATTTTCCAAATGTTCTATATCCCCTGCCCCAACAGTTCCCCTTATTGAAGCAATATCTACCAATCTAGGAAGCCAATTTGCATGACCCTTTGCAACCTTGAAAGTTGTATTACTTCTCTTACTTCCAATGCCATGTCTAACTAGAAATTCAAAACCATCTCCATTTTTCCACTTATTGAATACACGCACAAACTTAGCATTTTGAATATCTTGAGCAACTTCTTGCCCATCAACAACCTCAATCTTCTTCTTCACTCTTTTTCTTTCTGCCACGCTTTCCACCTCCGAAGGTAGGTCTGAATAAATGGGAATGTGCCGCACTACTTGTAGTTACTGCGCCAGCAACCTTTTCCACTTCAGCAAACTCATCTTCTAAGTCGGGCAAAATTTTGCTCAGATTGTATCCCTTGAATTTGGTTTCTCCATTTATAGAAACAAAGTATTCTCCTGTTCCCCTTTGCTGAATTTTGATATAGCCGTTGTCGTGATTCAAAGTAAATTCGCTACCTGCTCTAGCACTGCTGCCCTTGACATCCCCACCTAGAATATCTTGCATTCTTTCGAGAACCTGTCTAGGACTCATAATTTTTAGAATGTCAAACCAACTCATATTAACCACCAAAATTTTTCCAGATTTAATACTCCGCTTTTAGTCTTAGACCGCATCCTTTTTCAGAAAATAAATCAGATTCTTTTTGGCATACATATTCAAGGTCATCATCCATTCCGCCTCTTAGTATCATAGTGTCTTCTTTACATTTAGGACATTTATACACGGTTATATCTCGACCTTCGGGATTCTCCCCTTGAGAATATGGAGGACTAACCTTTTTTCCTGCTGGTCTAACTGCATATCCATCTGCTTTTAATATATCTTTCCACATAATCTCACCTTTCCAATTTGCTCAACAATTTATCTATATTCGCTTTAAAAATTTTGATATTGAATTTTAAAGTAGAATCTTCATTCCCTTCTAATACACTTTGAAATAGGTCTAGTTGGTCTCGTAAGTCTTCAAACAACCTGTCATTATCTTCATTCTTTGTCAGATTATAATAATTCCATGTCATATATTTCACCAACTAATTTCCACTTTCTTGATATAGAATTCACCATCTTTTTGCCCTATCTCAATATCGGCATCCGGCATAATTACAGACCCCATGAATACTCTATCTAAATCATCAACTTCGATATTTTCGGTAGTCTCTAATTCTAGATTTGTTGCCAAAGTTTCAACCTCTTCTCCTACATCTTCAATAGAACCAATATCAACCATTACCTTTTGCACTTGAGGAGCATTCAATTCCAACCCATCGCCATATTCTTCTATAGTCATACTCCATTCGATAACCACAGTATTCCAATCAATGTCAAAATCGGAATCTTTTCCCCTATCGGCATAATCATAATTAACCATAGTATTATTTCCTTTATCCATGCTCCTTACTCTTCTTTCAAAAGAAAGGGTTCTCCCCATACCTTTTAGCACTTGATTCTTTAGCAAATCTTTCCACATAATTCTCACCAAAATTTTCCCGTAATTTTTTTAAGGCTCAAAAGAAGCATGTCTCCTTTCTTCATCCTCAGAAGTTTTACCCTTATCCTTTATTTTACTAGAATCATACATCCTAGCAAGTTTTTTGATACCATATTTATTGCTCAATTTATCATATTCTGCAAAAAATTGCTTCTCAGTAATTTTGCCATCTTTACGCTCCTGCATAAGTTTGGACAAACCATTCAAGAATCCACTTAGCATCTTATCCTGCTTCTTCATAAAAATTCCCCAATTTTTTCCCGAAATTTTTTCCGGAATTTTTTTCAAGCCAAAAATTGCTTATTTTCCCTTGCCCAATAAACGAAATCTGTAGAAGAGCCAGCAGACATTGTAATATCTTGAAGAGTGGGAACTTTATCGCCCGTATCTTTCTCATATTTGTCTAAAGCCGCACCAAGCATTGCTTTAGGAATAGTGACATTTTTAGATTTATCGGAATATCCTCCAAATTCAACCTTGTCTCCTAAGTCCTTAGCATAGTTTGTGCTTCCTACTTCCATATCTCGCTCTTGTTTTAGTATATCCTTCCACATGTTAATTTCTCCATTTTTTTCCCGTAATTTTTTTTCAAACGTTACTTTCCTCAAAATTCAATCTAGCAAATCCACCTAATCGCATGACCATTTCCTTTAGTGGGGCTATAAAATCTTTCTCAAATTCTTCTTGCCCATCTTGAGGAATTTGCCCCTTAACGGAATTTGCCATATCATACAGTTCTTTGACTTTTACAGAGAAGGTTTCCATATCGTTTTTCAGTATGCTTTCCCACATGTAAAAATCTCCAATTTTTTCCCGTAATTTTTTTTCAATCAAAAGCCCATTGCAAACCTTTCTTCTCCTTGTGCAATCATCTTTAAAACTTGATTCATAGATGGCAAACTATTATGTTCTTCTAAAAGTTTCAACAATTTTTCTACTGCATCGTAAGGACTCATATCTCCATTAAGTTTTCCTTCCTGCTCAAGAAGATGAAACATTCCTTCTATAATTCCATCGTTTTTTAGAGTATCTCTAATTCTATCATAGTCCCTATATCCATCCTCGTCGCTCGCCTTGACTATATCTTTCCACATAAAAAAATCCCCAATTTTTCCCCGTAGTTTGTTTGGCACTTGCTACTATTTTTTTTTACTATTTTTTCCATAACCAGAATAAAAAGTATCGTAATTGTAGTATGCTAAAGAAGTATTCCTTATAATCGTTTCTTTTATTTATCCTCTTTTAGTATGGTAACTTTGCACATTTGTATGGTGGCAAAGTTCGCAAAGTGCAAAAAAATACTATATTTACGCATTATGAACGGCAAAAGGTTTGATTTTATGTTTATTTTATACAAAAAGCGTATATTAAATAAAAAATACAAAAAAATAATTTTGTTACAAAGCCATATGGTTGTGCTTTTGTTAAACCCTGTATTAAAAAAATGAAAGAAAATATAAACATGAACGAAATGACTGGTAAGCAGTGGCAAGATTATGTCAAGGATTATTACAACGAAAACGGAATTGACGAAGATAATATTCACGAATGGGTAGACGGTATAACTCCCGTTTATTATGGCAACATCGTAAAACAATTCGATGAGTTCAATTATAAAATAACAGAGGAAGATGTAGGGTTAGAAATATGGAAGATAATGACAAGAACCATCTACTATAAATTATATGATAGATTCATACAAGAATTACACGAATACAGCGACAGTATAGACGAGGAGGATGATGAAGAATGAATCATAATGACAGAGATAAAATAATTCATAGTGAGGAGTGGAAAGGCGATACTCCATTCCGAGAGTTCAGGCTAGTTCTAAAAGATAAAGGCGTGTCCTTTCTAGAATGTTGGGTAGAGAAAAAATATATCAAAATTGATATCTCAGATAAGGAACTCAGAACAATGGCTTACGGCATATTGAGATACATGGGAGAGGGTTGGTAATGAATAGGGCAATGGTAAAGAAAGTAACAGAAGTATGTAGGCTTTCAAGACATCTTGGAGATTTGAAAAACTGCACAGTATGCAAGAAAAGAAGAGAAATGGCGAAAAAATCACAATAGGGGGGCTTAGGCCCCTCTATTTTTTTCATGGGATGATAACAAAGCACACCATATGGTTGTGCTTTGTCTACCCTATTATAGAAAAAATGGAGAATAATAAACATGAGAAAAATAACTCGAGACGCAGTATCAGCATTCATGGAACAGGAAGACTTCAAAAGAGGAAATACTGAAGTCAGAATTCATAGGTCGCCAAATCAAATGATATGGGGTAACCTTAGAGTATTGTTACTACATGGAAATGTAATTGCGAAATTAGAGAATACGCAAGGTTTCTGCATTACACTAGCCGGATGGAATACGCCGATGACTAGAGAGAGACTTAACGGGTTCAAGGATGTTGACATTAAAATGAAAAAGGGCATACTATATTTGAACGGTAAGGAATGGGATGGAAAATTAGCACAGATAACAAAAGGCTCAACGAATGTTTCCGAAGACCGCCGTTATTGGTCTACGGAAGACGGATGGGGTAAGAGGTGATTGAATGAGACTATCAACAAAAATATACCAATATCTATACCTTGATACTTCTAATGATGGCATCCTTGCTTCGGATATTCCGGACATAGGAGAAACATGGGAAGAATTCATAGCATGGAGTAAGGAGTTAAGTGCCTCAATTAGGCTATATTTGGATATTGACTAAAAAATGCACCCTTCGGGGTCATAGAACAAAGCACGACCATATGGTAGGGCATTGTCTACCCCGAAGAAAAAAAAGGAACTCCAGAGCGTTAGGAAATTTCTGTTTTCTGTTCGGCGAGTCCAGTGGGCGGTATTAGTCAGTTGCGGGTGTGTCTAGAATATGCCACGCTACTTCCTTGTCTACTTCCAAATTGCTCTTTTCCGGCAGTTTACTTTTTCCGATACTCTTTCGTTCCTTTCCCCATTAACCCATTTGGTTGCTCTAACTAGTATTGCAGTTAGGGTGGAATAGAAGGTGGAAGAAAACCTTTTCATCATCATGAACGATGGATGCGGAGCAAGGGCGGGAGTTGTATGACGACAAAGATAGCCAATGCTTTTCAGATTTTTTTAATTGCTCAAAACTTCCATGAGTGTAGCGTGCCCGTAGGATTCAAACCTACTTGCCAAGTGTTTTGGTTTTGTGGGTGGCTACATCTCTATATTGGCCTGTATTTTTTTAGGGTCTTCTACAATGCCCTCATACCATATGGTAGGGCTTTGTCTACCCTAGAGATAAAAAAAGGAATAACAATAAGTCAGAGGGTGAACAGTGATGAAAGAATGTATTACTTGTAGAAATAAGACTTTCGATATAAAAAAAGAAGTCTGCATTAAGTGTGGCAGTGGAATGAATCTATGGAGTGAAGAAGAATGAGTTGTTATGACTGTGGAAGTAATAAGTTGGAACTTGAAGAGAGTAGCATGGGAACATTGTTTATCTGTTGCATGAAATGTGATTGGGTTATGCCAAAATGGGAATATGATGCTGGAATTGATGATGAATTACATGGGTGATTAAATGAGTAAAAAAGAGAAGAGCAAAGAAGAGAAGAGAACAGAATGGAAAGAGGAATTTGATAATTGGTGGGCAGGATTTGTTGCTGATGCTAATATTTACATTGAAGGAAAGGTCGCAGTTGGGTGTGCTAAAAATCCAAATAAACCTTTGACTTCTAAAAGAAGATATGTTGATTATTAAAGGGGATTGGGGCGAAAGCCCCATCCTCTTTTTATTTTTTAGGGTAACAATGCCCTACCATATGGTTTAGTGTTTAACGGTGTCTTTGTGTGACCCCACAAAAAAATAAATCCCTCCCCCCGCCTAAGCAGGGGGAAGGTGTCTTGGAGAAGACTGCCCAACACAATCAGACAGTGCCTCCATTGTCTGTAGTTTCTTCTTCGACTTCAGTCAAAGTAATTGGGAACTCTCCGTTCCACTCTTTGCTATTGTATTCCGCTTCTAATCTGCGGTTTGCGCTGTCAATAATCATGTCAGCGAATTCTTCAGCAGTAAGGACTCTGCCTCCTCTGCCTCTTAGGTAAAGCGGGTCTACCAACTGAAAGGAGTCAATCAAGAACGGGCGAACTGCGTTAGCCTGTGCTTGAACCCCTGCGTTAATTGGTATCGGTAGGGAAGGTTGTCCACCCCATGTTAGTTTCTTGTCACCAAGTAAACTGTTTTGGTCACGGACTGTGTTCCAAAATGCGTTGAGCATTGTTTCATCATCCGAAATATTCCTAGCATTAGTAATAGATGAAAGAATCATATCTTTCATCCCTTTGGAAATGTTGTTT
>Ga0098043_1000603_pt1 | contig 12690 bp, 14 predicted proteins | sample 9B_taG_FD_92581 | JGI IMG/M metagenome (GOLD analysis project Ga0098043, IMG submission 92581) | Marine viral communities from the Subarctic Pacific Ocean - 9B_ETSP_OMZ_AT15188_CsCl metaG | ecosystem: Environmental > Aquatic > Marine > Oceanic | place: Subarctic Pacific Ocean | collected 2015-01-10 | reverse complement strand
CCAAGATTTGTTTCTTTATAATCTTTAAGTGCTTGCTCGTACTCATCTGTTCCCAGAACCGACCTTTTGGCCGCTAGTCTTTCTTGAACAACATCTCTTGACCCAGACCAAATGGCTTCTTTTCGCTCCTGTTCAGTTAGAGACTCTTTTCTTGTTACATTCTCTTCTGTTATTTGCTCTATCTTAGTGTAATCACTTTTGGAATTTTCCCAGTCTTCTATGGCTTTGAGATAAGCCTGATTTGATTCGTTTGTTTTTGCATCTATTTCTCTTTGTAGAAAATCATAACTCTGCTCGACATTACCATATCCGCCCTCTTTTTTCATCTCGCTTATCTTAGATTTCCACCAAGTACCAAAATTGCCTATCTTAAGACCGGTTTTAAATAATATAGAATATTCATACCACTTTTCTCTGAGTTTATCACTTCTAGTTTCACCCCTATCTTTACGATGTTGGCGCCAAGATCTATAAGCAGCATCTAGCTCGTCTTTGGTAAAATTGTTCTCGAATGTTAAATCTATTCTTGGATCGGCGGGTTTTGCTGCTAGCCACGTTTCCTCATTAAACTCTTCCACCTCTTTCATCGTAGAGGTAACTGTTTCTTTCGCCCCCTCTATCCGTTCAGCTCGACCTTCCTTACTAAAAAAACTATTAAACCTTTCCTTGGCTGCATCTAGTCTGGCCTTGTCTCTTTCTCTGATTCTCTTTCTTAATATGCGCTTAAATTTTCTCTTTGTTTTTATTTGCGCCTTTTTATCCGTGGTTGGTGCACCTCCATCGGAGTCTTCTGTTAGTGGAGAAACCGGTTTGTAAGATTTTCTACTGTAGTCATAATATTTGTTTTGTAATGGCGCGTCGAAAGAAATGCTCCCGGGTGAAATTGGATTTCCGGTATGAGCATTTCCCCAAAACCAACCAATGTGACGGCTAGACTTTGCCCACTTGTATTGCTCTTGGATATCATCAGGAGCCTCAGAGTAAACCGGGTGTTTCTCCATAATCTCCAAAGTTCTATCAATTTCTGCTATTGTATCCCCAGAGACGAACATTAAATTCGCGCTAGGGTTTTGTTTTTTTGTGAAGCCCAATAATTTTGTTAACGAAACACCGCTCCCGAACTCACTTTTTATAACTTGATTTACCTTGTCTTTTATGTTCTTAGGTAAAGATGCAAATAAATAATCAAAAGTATCAATCTTCATTGCCTTAAACATTTCCTGTATGGCTGCATCGTAGAAATCATCTAACCCCATACCTCCGCTTAAACATTTAACGCCAATACCAGATAATTTATTCACCCCGCAGACACCAAAGATACCAATAAAATCATAAAAGTCTTCGATCTCGGTCAATTGATCATACGATTCTTTTATAACATCTACTATAGTCTTTTCTTTGTCTCTCTCTTCTTTTGCGGCTTGCTGGGCATCGTATAACCACGGTGAGTTTTTATAGAAATCCCAATTTTGTGAGTTTTTATTAAATTCAGTGATAGCCTCATTATACGCCCAATTTTCAAAAGCATCGTGAACACTTATGCCTTCCAAGTCATTGGCTGGGAATTCTTCTATAATTCCCGTACCTTTATTATCTTCTAACCATTTTAGAACTTCTGTCTCGGTTGGATTTTTTAGTGACTCTTTTTGGCCGTAGGCATTCTCTGCTTTATATTCTATGTACCTATCGGTATATTTGCTAATCAAGAAATTGTAATGTCTTTTTTCAAACCTCTTAATCATCTCGACTTGACGATATTCAGCATAATTTGCATTCTCTAAGAACTCTTCGTCTTTTTGGGCTTGAATGGATTCTGTTTTTATCTTGCTAGATTCCTTGCAGCCTTTTTTTGCCTGCTCGTAGGAAAATATGTCTGCTGCCGATAAGATTGTGTCTAACAATGAATCTAAAACTCGGCCGCCTCCAACACCCAACTCGGCTTCCAACAGGCATGCAAGAGAATCTCTCTGTTCTTCAGACATATCTGATACATCTGTGCCGTAATCAACCACCATTTGTGGATAGAAGTATTCCAACGTAAATTCCAGCCATTGCTTTGTCTTTTGTGCAGCGACATCGTTATTTATTTGGTCTATCCTTGATAGCCATGGCATAATATACTGTTTATCTGCTGTTTGTAATGCATTTATATTTTGTAACTCAGTGTACTCATCGCAACCATTTGATGCGTTTACTTTTATTGACTTTATGTGAAAGGGGTTGCCTTTCTTCTCTTGGATTTCCATTTTTATAGTTAATGGTGTTTTTCGTGTACCAAAAGAATTCCTAGGAATCAATCTTAGTCTTTCAAACTTATTTTTTGCTAACGTGTTATTTAAATCGGACAAGAACTTTGATAACTGATCTCTTACTGATGTATAGCTGATCTTTTTTAAGGGATAACCTTCTTCATGTATGATTGCTTTTTGAACTTGATTGAAGGCGGCATAGTAGAACTCATATGTTTTTAGCGCCATATTAATTCTGTTTATCTTTTCATATAAAGATTGAGCATCAAGTTCAATTTCAGTTATAGATAATCCTGAATTGTCTTCTTGTTCATCATCTACCATCGGGTCATCTTCTAGTACATCAATATTGTACGCTGGAATCGATATCAATTTCTTATATATTGACCTACTAGGGGAAACATATACATCTACTGTTATGTATCTTTTTAGTTCCGTCACTGTTTCTATTGTATTTTTTTTATTGAACTTGTTTAGTATGGCTATTGTTGACTCTGACTTTATTTTTGTTAAATTGTCTTGCCCTAGGATAGGGAACTGGTTCGCGCCACTTCTATTTATAGCAGAGGGGTACTCTACCCCATCCAGTCTTTGGAGATCATAAGTGTAATTGTAAGTACAGTTTTTTTTATCTAACCAAGCCTCGGTCATTTGGAACCATGGTTTGGGCATTTTAAAATCTGGGTCTGGTACACAAGTTGGACATACATCTCGCTTAGATACTGCCGGTTTTGGTTCCTCTGGTTTACACTCGGACTGTTGGAAGTCCGAGAACTTTTTACCTTCTGTGGCCATTTTTTATCCTCAAGTTGTGAATACGTACTTACTGTTGATGTAAGAACTACCTAGTCCCGGCTCTAAAAAGTTAGTTTTAAAAGTGTCTAGTTTTTTGCTATTAATCTTTATATGAGCACGGTCCAATTTTGTAAATACATTTGTAAATGATGCTCCGACCATCGCTCCTGAAACTGATGGAGTGGAAGGACCACCGAAGCCCGGTGTTGCATCATGAAAATGATCCCTATAGCTTTTTGCTAAGGTATCAATTCTTTTTGAATTCTCGTTCATTCTGTGGTTGAATTCTTGCAGTATTGAAATTAACTCATTCATGGCTTCTGTTAAATTTTCCCCTTTCACTAAAGGCTGTAGTTTCTTTCTTTTTGTGCCGGCGATCTCAGACGGATTAAAAATACTAAACGAACTCCCAGCTTCATCTTCAGTGTAGTTTCCTGCTATGAATGAGATTGTTCCAACACCATCTATTTCTCCTCCGGATGCTAATCGCTCGCCTTTGTTCCCTAAACCTTCAAATTTTGATCGACCAGTGACTATTTTTATGTCTTGTCTACCATGTATCCTGACGCAGTCTGACTTTAGACCAATAGCGGCGCGGTTGCTTGAATCACCGAAACCTTTGGCTTCTGCGAGGCCCATATATTTATCTATGTGGCCACGTTGTGTTATATATATTCGAGAGGCTGTTGTTACAAAGTTTGGATCAATCAAAGTTTCCCTTCCGGGTGGGCCGAATGAATTATCTTTTCTTTTATAAGTCGCGCCGACACCGACACACAAGTCTAAGCGTCCGCATTGGGTTGCACCAGCACCTCCAAAGCCGGAGGCTCGACCTGATGGTCTATCTCTACCGAATATTAAAAATGAGTTGTTTTTACCAATATATTTTGTTTCACAAGGAGCAAACTCTATGTTAGGTAAGGGCTCTATAATTTCTGTGTTAGCGATACCTGTTTTCGCTCCTTTCTTATAGGCTTCTTGAACTGCTTCTGCTCTGTCTTGTTCTATATTCGAATGATCTACTAGTTTTTGTTTTTTTCTAAATTTACTCATATTTTAACTCATCTCATCTGTTCTCAGTAGGGTATAGGTGAATCTCTTCTTGGGGTAATGACTTTTCCACTTATCCGGGGGGCCTTTAAACCCGGGCTCAACTTGTGTTAAGACAAGGTTCATGTAATCCATAAAATCTCCTTGTAGTGAAAAAATCTGACACCCCAAGGATGCTCCTCTGTTTACTGATGCCCTAGGCGCGTCTCTAGTCGGGTCTCCGGATTTTCCAACCTTGTGAATATTAAGCCCAATACCCTTTCTTTTAGGGTTTACATAACTATATTGTCCATCACCATCACTATCTTGGAAGAACTCTGTGGTCCCGGCGCAAAGTGCCGTGTATCCTTTGGTGGGGTTGCCCCACTTATGACATCTTATCCTGTATTGATTACTCCATTGTCCTTCTTTCATGATTGCTAACCGTCCGGGGTTACCTCCGGCTCTCTGGGCCGGCGCGGTAAGGAATTTTTTTCCGGGCTTGGTGGATGCTTCCCATTTAAAGACTTCCCAGCGATCGACGGCTTCTTGTCTTGGTCCTTCCCTTTGGGCAAATGCCATGTTTATACATAAATATTCAAAGTCGGAATAAGCCCCCGGTGCACCGGCGCGATCTCTAACCCCTACAAGATTAAATCTTTCGTCCCAAGTGTATCCTAATTTCGTAAAAGTACTCTGAAATAGGGCAACGGTTGCGTTTGCTTGTGCTAGATCTAATTTTCCATTCTCCGAACCTAAAGCAGCGATGGCCATTGGAGATAGGGGACCTATAAAATTACTTCCACCGCCGCCGCCGTTCATCATGAGGTTGTTAAGCATTTCCTGACTTATTCCAGACGTCTGATATCTAAGTCCGTTAAAATTAGAGTTTCTTTGTGATCCTTTTTCATAATAACAAGAAACTATATCACCAGCATTTGGTGGGCTTGGAACACCATCAATCGGGACAGCAGACCTTGCCCATTCACAAAACTGCATTGCCAACGATCGCTGACTATCGTTTAGTCCCGGGTCGTTTGGGTGGGGATATGTTGCCCCTTTACCGCTGGATGTCTTTACTAGTATCTCTAGATAATTCTTTCCATTGATTGTAATAATCTTAGAGTCGATTGGATCGGTACCCGCACCTGTTGCCTCTCCGGTTCTATTTCCAGAAATAACCTCAGCCTCGAAATTACCATCTTTAGTAGAATCAAAGTTTTGAGCGAAGGAGGCCTCTTTCATGCTTTCCATTTGCAAGTGAAACCTTTGTTCGGGACTGCTGGCTATCTGTGATTGTATTTTTGGATTGAGTTGGCTGGGTGAGTATCCCATTTATTGATCCTCTTGTTTTTGTATTTGATCAAATATTTGAGCAAAGTCTTTCTCGGATAGTTCATCAGAATTCTCTTGCTTGGACATTAACCCACAAAGTTTTACTAATTGTTCATTAGACCTCTGTAGGGTTTCGACATATTTTGCTAGGGTCAAGCCTATCTCTTTATGTCGAGCATCATCCACGGCCAACCATTTAATCGCATCATCTAGAAGTTCTCGTGTTATCTCGCGGTCATCTTCTAGATTTTTGATGGCTTTTTCTATGTGTTTTTTACTGTTCATATAAGTAACTAGAATTTTGTTAAATTTTACCATTGTCCCAATCGGTTTTAAATTCCCGATATCTAGACCTCATTTTATTCAAATGAGTTACGATCTGCTTTGTGTTCATTCCGGTCAACTCTCTAAGATACAAGTACACGGCTTTTTTATTAAATATTTCAATCTCATCAACAGAAGAAAGTACAATCTTTACTGCTTCGTACACTTTTTTTTCTGCTTCTTTTTCAAAATCAACTTCCCAAGAGTTTATCTCTTCCCACAAATTCTGCCAGAATTCGCGAGCAACACGTTCATCATAATATTGGTTTCCCGGATCAACAAAGTTTGTTTCCAACTCTAATTCGGCTTCTTCATAGGGAACTTCCCTTTGGAGCCGCTTGGTGTTTCTCTTAACTTTGTGTATGAACCAGTTTTTAGTTATAACACTAAAATAAGAAAATGCCTTTGATCCACGATTTGGATCATACTTGTCCAAAATAGTCGTCAACCACACTTTGCATTCCATACGTAATTCATCTATATTTGGTAGAGATGTGAATTTGTAAGAAAACACAATCTTATCAACCATTTGATTAAAGGCAGGTTGGATTAGTTTTTCATACAACCTTTCTTTTTCCATTCTGTCTTCGGTGGTGCAATACTTAAGAATCGCGTCTTCGTGATCCTGCGTAAAGTACATCTTTTTCTTTGCTCTCTTCTTCTTCACTTTCTGGCTCCTCTTCGATTTCGTATTCGATTTGTTCTGTGATTGAGATAACATCACCATATTGGTCTCCTAATAATTCTATTAATGATCTAGTATGATTCATTAGGAACTCTAAAGTTTCGTCCCCATAGAATGCATCTAGATTGTATATTTTTTTTAAATGATCGCGATAATTATCAATTATATCTAATAAATCGCTCATGTTTTCTGATACTGTCAGAAGTTTTTTGCTTTGATTGATAGTTAACCAAACCAAGAGTGCATTTAGCACTAGAGATACAAACAAAGCAATTCCTAGCCATATTTCAATTGTCATCTCTGTAATACTCCCTTGAGGCTTGTTTTTTCATATCCTTTAGAACCTCTCTGTTGGCTTCAATAGCAGCTTTCGTTTCTTCACCTACCTTGCTATCCCTAGACTCAACAGAACGCTTTATAAAGGGCATTTGCGGCACTCTACGGAAGTGTTCTGATTCACACTGGGGACAGTGATCTTCGCTCTCGGTCATCCCGTGATATATTTCAAAATGACCGGAACAAGACTCACATTGGTAAATATATTTCGGCATTATTGAAGACTCGTTTCGATATCTACTTTTTGTTGACTTTTGGTCTCAATCATTGGCGGATTCATAATCACTAACTCTCCGGAGTCATCAATTTGAACTTCAAATTCTCTTAAGACTCCTGTAATGTCGCTTTGCTCCATCAATGACTTTTGGAGCGCCATCATAATTGCTCCTACGGCTTGGTTTGATAATGTGTAATTCATTTTTTACTCCTCGAAAAATTTATCTGAATTAATATTTTTATCGTCTATGAACAGATCATAGACAGGCTTGCCCATCATAAGTCCATGGCATTTAACGCCCCACCTTTGAAATTGTTCCATTGTGGTTTGTCTCCAATCAATGCCTGATCCGGTACCTCTTGCTGTCCAGTAAACGATTGTGTTACCCTCTTCGTATAGTTTATTTATTTTTTCAATCCTCTCGGGCATTGGAATTGCTTGAGAATAATCTCGAGATTCCGGAGAATTACAAATTGTTTCGTCTATATCTACATATATTACCATTGTATTGCATCCCATTCTTGTATTTCTATATCACCTAATCTCTCTAGGAGATAATTGTGATCGCTTTTAGTCAGTCCCACTTTTTGCCAGTGAAATTCAATATATAGTTTATTTATGAATTTTATCGTGCCGTCGTCTATCATCTTGTGTAAAACTTCATACTCTGATCCTTCGATGTCCATCTTGAGGACTATTTCATCTTCCGGATCAAAATTATTAAAAACCCATTCGCTAAAATCTATCGCCTCAACTTTTAGTTCATGCACAATTACGTTATTATGGGATTTTGCTTTTTTTTCATTGAGAGTGCTTGCACCACTTTCCATACCATCTCGTAAGTTTTCGATCTGGTAAAAGGTCAATTCTTCATTTCTAATCCATACTGCTTTTTTAATCAAATTAACTTCTAAATCATCAAACCAGTGATCAAAGACAGGGTTCGGCTCGAAAGAGTGTATTTCATAGATTTCTTCCTTATCATAAAGACCTCTAAACATTCTAACAGAGCAGCCATTGTTTGCTCCACAGTCAATAAAAACTTTTTTCATTTATAATCACCAAACGCCAGTGGGCGATACTGTATGCTTAAACTGTTTCTCTCTGTATTTGGTAGTCCTAAGCCTCTTCTGTGAAAAGCGTATGTATTTGCTGCTACAAGGGTATTCTTTTTACCATCAAATTCTATTATATCATTATATCCTAGCCTTTTTAACTCGTCTTCTTCGTTCTCTATAGATCCATTTTCATAAATTCTGAAAGATCCGGGTTGACCATTGGACTGCACTCGGTGGTTCCACAAGTTGTCTGACGGCGAGATTATGGAGTTTTCATAATCCCACTCAAGCCTAGATTCTGTTGGAATATGAGAGTTTGATATAATATTTAGGGGCCCTTGATCAACAGTGATATCTTCAATATACACCCAAAATTTAAAGGTTGGCTGGAATGTATCTGTGTGGAACTTATACTGTGGGTCTTTTTCATGATGCCTGTGGTGCCAGATTTCTGTTCTAGGGTGTCCATCGGGTGCGTCTAAAGATAAATAAGGCACATTCACGCACATTTTAATAAAATCTAGCAATTTAGGATTCATACTTTGCAGTTGAGGAAAATCAATATGCCTTTTGCCAATGGAAAACTTTCGCATCCTATCTACATCTTCTGATAAGAACTCTATTGTTTCCTCGGAGAGAAAATCACTAATAACCAGATAACCATTCTCATGGAAGAACTTGACATACGAGTTATCAGCGAGGGACATTCTTTTTTCATAAATTTTTCTAGACAACATTATTCTATAGATGTGCAGACCCATTTCATTCAACTCTTGTGAGAGTATAAATTTGTCATTACCATAAACTTTTTTTATTACTTCTGGAGGCAGATTTGCTATCTCGGATTCTAAACGCTCCAAAGGCATCCCTACGATATTTTTAAAAATTAATCGATCAGAGTCGCAGAAGTATTTATGGCTATTGTTAAAGTTTACTGTGTCCATTGTTATCTCACTATTTGATAGTCTGATCTGGTTTTAGAGATATAAACTATTTCTATGTTATTCTCTAACATATGGGTTCGGAATTGATGCTCTATGTTATCTCCCCACTTTTCCCATGTTGATATGTATTTTGGATTTGGCGGGTAGGGATCAACTTTATCAGCCAATGAACAGAAAACATCCATTACCTCTGGTGTTCCTATAGCAAATCCGTCACAAAAATACTCATCCATAAAAACCATTGGTGGAGTGCATGAAAACCCACCAAAGACAAATATTTTATTTTTTAAATTCTCTAAACCACCAAGTTGTCTAACTAGATAGTCAGTGTCGATTCTGAACCCACAAGCAAACTCAAAACGAGAACGAATAACAAGGTCATATTCTTTTCCACTTTTCTTAAGAAGTTCATTACAGCCCTTAAGTTTATTAAGTTGTCTTAATCTCATCCACTCCCACTTTGTCATGTTTAGATCATGGCCTTGGTTGGCTATTTCTTCTTCCTCTATAACATAATCAATTAAAGAATCTCCGTACAACTCTTTAAGGATGTTTGCAACCCTCTCTTCTTTTAACTTATAGATTATTCCATAAGTTTTATAATTCTCCCTCCAACCATAGCCGCCCGGAAGATACTCATATACGTCAGAATCTGGTCTCATGTTCAATATGGTGTTGTCCTTTTGACTCACCGCATCTGAAGTATAACAATATACATCTGGGGAATTACAGTCAATAAATGCTGCTTTTTGGTTGGTGTGGGCTTTATATACGCCACCTATTTGTCCTGAATAACATAACGCTACTTTCATATTTTAATCCAATTCATATTTTTTTACATTTTTTTCCGGAAAAAACGGGTTAGCCAGACGAGTATAGCTATCCACTTGCACCAAACTTGGTCTTAGAAAGAAAAATATTGCCTCTCTAGGGTTAACTGATTCTGTCGGTACGGTTCCACGGTGCATAACATTTGGGGTAAACAAAAAGTGACTGCCTGCTTGACCAGTTAGACTATATAACTCTGCTCCGTTATGTACCATCCGATCTATAATGTGCTTTGGTATCCTAGTTTTAGGAAAGACAGGAGGAGGATTGCCTTTAACTGCAGTTGGATCCAGTCGGTAGGTATCCACGACCGGTACTCCTCTATCTTTTGATAATATTACCTGCATACATCCATTGTCTTCCCCAACGTCATTTAAATAAATTGCTAATTTTATAAATTCTTTTGGACAATCGTCATAATGCCAAGCCCAAGAAGATTCTAGACTAGCATTTGTTTTATTCTTGTAAGGGTGAATATGCTCAACCCTAAGATAAGAACCAAAGATGCCATTTTCTATTTGGGGCATTACCTCCTTACAAAAAATTTCTAACTGAGGAATTTTTCTCCATTCATTTAGTTTTACAGACCACTGGTCTTCTAGGCATCCTAGTCCACTTAAGAATCTTCTTGATACCTCTTCTTTCAATTCTACAAAATTAAGTACATCAAAATCTAAGACATCCTTCATGATAGTTAAATCATACACCGATGCGGTTGATGGACCGAATCTTTTTTTGCATTCCAAATAGTGTTCCTTGTATGTCCTCATTTCTTATCAAACTCCGGAGACTCAGAACAATTTTCTTCCAAAAGATAAGGGGGGTGCATAGCGTCCCAATCCATCATCTCGACACCTCTTTCTAATAAAAGAGTGGTCATAGTATCGCCCAGATTATAATATTTTTGCTGATTTGTGAAATGCCACTCGATCCACAATTCGCTTATATATTTAACCGAATCGTCTATAAACATTTTTTTGAGTATTTCATATTCTGCGCCTTCGATATCCATTTTTAATATTATATGATCTTCTTTACTATAGTTATTAACAATCCAAGCACTCAAATCAATAGACTCTACTGTTATCTGTTCGGGCATACCAAACTTTTCCATCCATAAAGGCTTTTCGCTAGTCTTTCTTTCGTTTCTTTTGTTCTTTTCTTCCAGCACAGAACTTCCACCGGTTGTGCTAAAATTATAAAAAGTTATCTCACCATCTTCAGTCCAGACTGCTTTTTTGTGAAATGTTGCATGGCCCACAGGGTGGTATTTTTCTAAATTTGGGTTTGGCTCAAAAGAGTGGATTTCATACTCTTCTGCGTCTTCAACGGTATCTAAAAACTTACGTACAGAACACCCATCGTGCGAACCGCAATCAATAAAAACTTTTTTCATTTTGACTCCCATAATTTTTCACACAACTCAAACTGCCAAGGGTAATCAATATCTAAGACTTCTTGTTCCTCGACAGAAAATAATTTAATATCTCCGGACTTATTAAAATTTCCCATCCATTCTCCAATACCAATTCTATCCAAACGACCCGCATACAAACAGTGAGCAGCCTCATAAGTTACTTGAACCGTCTTTGTGTTCATAACATCTTCTGATAGTGGAGTTAGTAACTCGCCCCTATCATCCCAGAAGTAATTTTTCTTATGCATAACCGCAAACATCCCATCGTTATCACAAGACGCATATTCGCTCACAAATGAATCTATTGTCTCTGGTTTCAGAAACGGTACACACGCATTTATAAGGACAACATATTTGTGCGGCAGCATATTCCACCACTCATACATTAAGGTCATGGGAGTACCCTCAGAATTTGCAGAGGCCTCTGATCTGTGGAATATATTTACTCCATGATGTATTGCGATGTTCTGTAGTTCTGGTTCGTAAGCTGAGAAGTAAAAATTATCAATCGGAAAAGATTTACATTTCTTTATTTTTTGTAAAAATATATCTGTTAAGGTTGTACCGGCAAATGGTTTAATCATTTTTTGCGGTATCCTTTTGGACCCCAGTCGTGCCTGTATTACTACTGCTATATCATCTATAGATTTCATTTAATTCAAACTCCACATTGTCTCTAATCCCTTTGTAAGAATTAAATTTACTATTTTCTCCCAAATTATTAATATCAATATCTTTGGCGCCCAATTCATACAAAAAGTAAGCCCAGAATATAACTGCCTCTCTTAAGAATCTATCCTCATCATTGAAAGGTGGTGGGTTTTTATTTTTCTCAAAGGAATGGATATTTTCTGGGTTGTTTATAAAACCATCGAAACCAATATAATCAATCTTTGACGCGCCAAACAGTTTAGCTAAAATCATAGCGCGAGGAAGATATCCTAATCTAGAAAAATATCTGGTCAAGAATACAAAAACATTAGCAGAATTAGTTGTTTTGAAGTACGATAAGTCAAAAGTACTTCTTCTGGCTGAGTGTTCGAATCCGAAAACTGGGTTGTGGTTCTTTATATAATTTATTAGATCCTTATCATTCAAGTTTACTTCATCACCCAATAATATTAAATTAATTTTTGTATTTTTTAATAACGGGTGTTTATAAAATTGATTACATGAGAAAATATAGTCATAGTTGGACAATTTATTTGTATCCAATTCTTCTAAACTTGGTCCACCACCTATAACCAAGACAGACTTATCTTTAATCCCAGAAAAATTTAAATTCTGTGATATTAATAGTTCCGAAGATATCTTAGGGCTACCAAACATAGAATTTGCAACACCCGGATCAAAAAACGTATTGTACATTGTCTTTGCGCCAAAGTCTACCCAAGTATCTTTAGGGTAATTATAGGAAAACCAACCACCACGGTCTAAACTTTTTCTCACCTCAGGCTTAAAGGAAACCTCTCT
>Ga0098043_1000602_pt1 | contig 12694 bp, 22 predicted proteins | sample 9B_taG_FD_92581 | JGI IMG/M metagenome (GOLD analysis project Ga0098043, IMG submission 92581) | Marine viral communities from the Subarctic Pacific Ocean - 9B_ETSP_OMZ_AT15188_CsCl metaG | ecosystem: Environmental > Aquatic > Marine > Oceanic | place: Subarctic Pacific Ocean | collected 2015-01-10 | reverse complement strand
AGTATTAACAACAAGTAACCACATTTAATTATCATCTCCATACAGGTCGTATTGTGTATCTATAGGAACAAATTCTTTTTTGTTATCTATAGCTGCTCTCCTTTTTAATTTCTCAACATATTTGTCATAGTCAGGTCTTTCGATATCATACTTCTTCCATTGCATTTCTGCATCCTTACCTATCTGTCCTTCAAATGGGCATGGTGTACCTGCATGTTCCATCGCACTAAACACTCTATCGTCCTGACAGAGAATTGCGATTGATGCAACTCGCATATTAAAATCGTATAGGAGCTTTGATAGTTTCATCCTCTCGCAGTTCTCGTCAGTAACATAAGTTCCACCCGATACACCAAACCCTGTGACTTGCACACCGCCACTCACTCCTACGATACATAAATCTTGTGAGTAAGAACTCATGGAAGGGGCAGTCGCAGTTCCGACTGGTATTTTAGAATTTTTTGTCGAATTCGTTGTGGTATTGGTAGTTGAATTAGTTTGTCCACCAGAATATGTGTTATTAGTAGTAGAAGTATACCCACCACTGATACTAGTGTTACTACCAGAAGTATTAGTTTGATTTGAAGTTGAGTTATCAGTTGCATTACCAGCAGCTCCAATGAAGAGCAATATTATGATTAATGCAAATACGAATAAGCTACTCCTCATTCCTTATTTTATTAAGTTCTTCAGCTAGAGAATCGTTCTCCTTGTTTTGTATTCTGTATTTCCAGTCTTCAATCTTTTTTTGCTTTTTCTTTTCATGTTCAAGTATTGCTACTTTATCATTTAAGCTAGAGACCTGCTGCTCTAATTTATTTACTCTCCTTTGTTGCATAAACTCTTGGAGGGCAGCAAATCCCTTGCTTAATAAACTCGTTACTATAGAAGAAACAATTTTGCTTATCATTAGTCTTTCTTCTCTTTTAGTAGCATAGATACAACAGCAGCCACAGATGCGAGGGCTGTTGAAATTGTAGTCCATTGTTCTGAACTTACACCAAAAGCTATCATTATTGCTGATAATCCAGCATAAGTTGAAGGCTCTTTTAGTCTATCAATTATTGTCCACATACTTCACTCTCCTTATTTAATTTTACCTAGTCTTGCCAGAAAACTAAAGACATAGGGAATTCTTCATCACCACTCTGTTGAGTTGTACTATTTCTACCTTTATATCGTGCAAATGTAGAAGCTATAGTGTACAGAGTGATATTTCGCATTCTATTGTCTCCTTGTCCTCCGCCAGCAAGAAATCCCCATGTTGCTCCATATGTTCCCGAAAACACAATACTAAAATTAGTTTGATATTTTCCAAAACCTATATCTGCAACCGAAGATATATTATATTGGCTACCTACCATACTTGCTGCTCCATCATGGTTTACCCATGCTCTAGGTATTTTAGTTATTGTAGGTGCAGTAGTTTCTTGGTTAGCAAGAGATTTAAAATTAGACATCATTAGATTCATTTTACTGGATGTCAACAATTCTCCGCTTGAAAAACTTAAAGCTGTAAATGCCATTACGGTTCTAACCTCTCAAAAAATACAGCCGTTGCACTTTCTGGTTGATGATAACTATCAGCACTATCGTTAAAATTATGATGAAATACAGAATAAAAATTCAATGCTCCAGTACCACCTTCAAAAAATGGCATTGAAAAAACAACTGTAGCATTTTCATTAGTAGTATCGTGTGCATTTCCAAGTGCATAAACAGAAGGTCTAGAAACAGAATTAACTACAACCATTGAATAGGTAAATGTAAAATTAATATTATAAGAACCTACAAAGTTTTGTGTGACAGAAGATACATTGTCAGAAAAATTTATTGATGTTCCTGAATAGTTTACTATTGCTTTTGCCCTGTTAAATGTGGGTGTAACACCTGTTTCACCAGCAGCAAATGCCGTAAAGTTCGATTGAACGGCTGATAGTCCACTTGCTGTTAATGTATCACCAAACTGGAATGTAATATCTTCAAATCCCATCTGTCCCCCAAGCCATTACAACTGCTGTCTTTGCATTTATTGGGTCTGTGTCTCCTGGGTCAGATGCCCTTGCATACACTGTAATGCTTCCTCCTGATTTTGATTGACATGCTAACTGGAAGTTTCTGCTTTCTTCAGAACCAATTTTTTCCATTTGAAAGTTAGCACAATAATTTAATGTAGTATAAGAATTGGTCCAGTTTACTGTGTATGTACCAATAGATGCATAAACCACTGATGAAACACCAACACTTTGAAACTCTATCATTCTACCTTCAGCATCAAAATAACAAGCCTTCAAAGCTTGACCAAACAAGTTAAACTCTGAAGAATCTCCTTGAGCTATTGCATCAAAATTACCTTGAAGTTGATTTAACTGTGTAGAAGTTAATTTAGCTCCAAATGCAAAGTTTATATCTGTAAATGCCATGTAATTATGCTAACACAGAGACGGTATTGTTCAATGTTCCTAAATCTGGGTCATCAAGCTCGAAGGCTGTGATGTTGGATATAGCAATACCATGTCCTACTGATAACTCCAATGTTTGTGTCATATTTTCAATATCTATTGTTTCTGCAATCAATGTGTATGGCTGGTCAACAAGCCCAACTTCGTCTATATTTACAAAGAAAATATCGCCTAATTGTTGTTGTAAATATTTTATAGGTGTCTTAACTTCTAAAGCAACTTCTGGTTCTTTTCTTCTAAATACTATCCTGTCACCTAAGTTCGCTGCTCCAGCGACATCAACATACCAGATGAGGTTAGATGTAGGTTGTTTTCTAATTACACCATAAGAATTTATTGAAGATGTATTGTCTCTTGTAACAGTAGATTTTGGTCCTACTATTGCATTTGAAGTGACTGTAAAAGAAACTGGTATTGTATATCTGTTACACATGTCATATGCATCACCTTTAGCTGTGAAACTTATAATATCACTTCCTGAAACAACTGCACTAAAGCTATTAGTTCCAACTAAATTTCTTCGGAAATAAACTTTATTATTTGCTTCTACATATATTGCTGAATCTGTTACTTCGGCAATCCCTTGTAATGCTTGTACATAATTTGTACCATAAGGGAAAAAGCCTTGTACAACTATTGATTCTGAACCTAATGTATTTTTCCAATCTAGCCAAGATTCATAATCTATATCTGGATTTGTATCATTAGTCGTGCTGTCTAATCCTGCACCATAAGAGTTAGTTGTTAAAATATCGAATGTCATATCTGCTGGATTCCAATTAGAATTCAAGAAGCTTGCACCTTGTTGTGATGTTGTGTCAGTAGATACAAACACTTGTGATAATATATCCATTTGATTTTTAAAGTTAAATCGTACTGTAGAATCACTATAATCTGCATTTATTAAGAAGCCTTTACCAATACATCCAAAGTCTACAAAAGCAGGATTATACTGATATCCAAAAGAAATTTCACCCTCTTGTCTAAATTTAGTTCTGTTTTGTACAATATCTGTTAACAATTGTGATGCATTTTCCATTGTAATGTTAAATGGTTTACCAACTACATCTTTATATGCTCTACTAATTGCAGGAAACTTAACAACTCTGTCTGTAAATACAGAATTGTTAAATGTAAATTGTCTTACTATAGATTGAGGATTTGTAGATTGTTGTTGTTCTAAGAAGAAAGGTGTTAATTCATGTCCAAGCCTACACTCTGACCTTACTACTGTTGCTAAGTCAATAGACCCTACTTCAGTAGCTAAATCGACACCTGTCATGTCAATTATTTCTGGTAATCCTGGAATAGTCATAGAGCCGACTGTAGTTTGGAAGTCGACACCATCCATATCCATTATTGGTGGTGGAGTTAGTATGCCATAAAGTTGATATGCATTTCTTGTCCAAGCAATATCACGAATTTTTTTATGCTGTGGATTTAGTGGTAAATAATGCTGAAATCCAGCTTGTCTATGTATAGTTGTTGCAAAACTTCCAAGCATAGATTAATTATATCCTATGATTTAGAATTGGGTAATTTCAAATGGTATTGTTGCTGTTGTACCAGAACTTTTTACTATTGTAATACTAAACCCTTTGTTTGTGTGCATTGGTGGAACATAATACATTGGCTCAGTCTGCACACCAGAAAAATTATCTTGTGTTACGACTTTATTGCCAGAAGCTACGATTGTGCAATTGTTTACACTAATATTATAATTTGCACCACTTACTAATGGAGTTAAATCTATTAATGCAGAATAAACACCTGCAACTGCTGTGCTAAAAACATGGCTAGTTGCACTTACGGCTACTGCTCCTGTTGCTACGACTGTTTGTGCCATTATTTATCTCCTAAATCATTATCCCATATTGCTTTAAGTTCTTCAACTGTAGATGCTGAATCAATCTCTGCTTTTGCTGGGAAATCTCTTAATTTATTTTTAGTTGCTACTATTGCAGAAGTATCATCTCCTGCTTCTTGTTTCCTCATATATTGAATATCTAGTTCTTCTAACTTAGGCTTTCTTGCTTTCCTTATCTTGTCTCTCCAAACTTTTTTAGCAAGTGTAATGTCTACTGTTGGATTCATGTCTGCATCACATGCCCAAGCATCTCTAAACTCATTATCAAGAGCATCTAGGTCTGTTCTATCTATTATTTTTGCTCCTTCTGGACAATCTTTTGCAGCTATTTCTTCAACTGTTAGTCCACAGTTTTCTGCTGGTACACATACTGCCATGATTCCGTTTTCTTGATTATAAATAATAACTTTACTCATATTTAACCTTTAGGATATTTGTCTTTTACTGCTTTTATTGTTGTTTTCCAACCATCAATACCATTATGATACAAGTCATCTAGTTGGTCTTTAATGCTTGGATATTCATTTGCCCTATCTCTTTGATATTGCTTTGCATCATAATCTGCTTGTAGCTCTGCTTGTTTTGCAGTTATCTGGTCATTGGTAATACTGTTTGGGTTACCATCATGCCATGTAATACCATCTAAACTTTCTCCAACAACACTTACTTGTGCATTTTTGTCTAAAGCTAAAATTGCTGATATTATATCTGTCATAATTTATCTCCTTTTATCCTGCTATCTCCATCAATGTTAAAGTGGTTGCACCAGTAAAACCTGTGTTTAAACCTCTACGATTAATATACATTGTTGTTCCACTTGTTACTACTTTCAACTTATAAGTTAATTGAGATGTGCTAGATGGACTGTCAACATAAGCAGCACACATGGACATCATACCATTATTATTAGTAGCATCACCTGTATTTATGAGAGCTGCTGTGATTCCAGCACTTGGCAATCTTGTTGAATCTCTATCAACAAAAAATGAAGCATCACCATTTTGAGTATTTGTAAAAGGTATTATGGCATGAACATAAATTTTACTTGATGTTGAAGATGGTGTTATATCAGCAGTTAACAAGTCTGCTGCCGTTGCACTATTATGTGTTGATTGTGTTGTATTGACTGCATTTACAACTTGTAAAATTTTACCTGCTGTGATTGTCTCTGAAGCACCTAGGTCAATTTCTGTACCATTAACTGTAAGACTATCATTAACTAATTTATTATTTGCAATACCCCCTGCCAACTTAGCATTAGTTACTGCTGTATCTTCTAATTCATTTGTACCAATTCTTTGGACACTACCTGCTACTGCCATTATCTTTGTAACTCCATTAAAACTATTTCGCTTTGACAACATCCTGCAAATAAATTATCTCCATCATTATGCGACCTATTTACATAAACTATTCCTGCACCACCTGCTGTATAAGCATTTTTGCCCTGTATCTTATAAGTAATCTCACTTAAAGTTGCTGGGTTATCTATATAGTGTCTATTCAAACAATGTTGTCTATATTGCATTGAACTTAGTTCTGTAAAAAAACCACCCATAAAAGCATTTACATTATTACTGCCACTATTTCCTGTGCCACTTCCTATTTCTGTTGAATCTCTTAATAATCTAAAAAATGGGTAAGCATCACTTTGTCCACCACTCCAAACTGTTACATGAATTAATATTTCAGATGTTACACTTTTTGGTGTTATTGCTGCACTTAATCCAATATCTATATAAGTTGCTGATGAAGATGAAGCAAATTTTGTTGTTAGTTGCCCTCTTACTACTTGTAAAATTATGCCTTGTTCAATTAATCCTTGTAATGCCATCAGATTTTCATTATAAAAGGGTCTGTTGCTTCAAAATTTACAGTTACAGTTCCACCATCTGGTGTCGCTGGAAAACCCACTCCTTCTGATTGTATAAATAATAACGGGCTAGTTGAGGAATCAGCAGTTGAAATAAATAACACTACTCCGTTAATCACACTATTAACTGCTACTGTTGCAATGTCTAAGTTATCTGCATCTAATCTACCACTAGCTACTGCTACATTTGATAAAGAGCTGGTTGCAATTCTAGCTGCTACAGGAATATCATTTAACATATCATGACCTGCATTGAATGTATAAAGTGTTGTATTTACTAAAGTAACTCCAATTGTAGCTGTTGCTAAGTTAATACTGCCACTTGCAAAAAATTGTCTAGCTGAATCGTAAATATGAGCCATGTTTAAATTTTACCCCAATATATAATCTATTCCAATAAGCATTAATAATATACCACCTAAAATACATACTAATCCCAAAAACTTATTATCACTCATAAGTCTCGATAGTTATTTCTCCTGCATATTTTTGTCTAAAATAAGGCTTTTGAAAACTTGTAAAAGGTTCTGCTACACCCACTATTCTTACATTGTAAAAACTATTTGGAAAAGTGTCATCTTCAATATATCTAAGATTTGTAGCTGTAGTGAAATAAGAGTTTATTAAACTTACATCAGATGATTCTACATATGTCATTGGTATTTTAAATCTTCTAAATGTACTAGCAGGTGTTATGTAGGTAAACAGTTTGCCACCTTTTGTTCTAATATCTTTTTTGTCTAGCTGTGCACCAAATCTATAACCATAGCTTGCATGGTCTGTGATTGTTATATAACTCGAATTTGGAACACCTAATAATATTGCCATTATCTGTTACCTCTAAAGCTAAGTGTTGTTGTATTACCTGCTTGTCCTAATGTATTCAAAGCTGGTAATATTTTTTCTTGTGTTAAGTCTACCCAATATGACATTGGCTTTTCTGTAAGTGCTTGGTCGATACTAGCTCCAGGCATAATTTCTAATCTTTCTACAACTATTGTTGAGCCACCAAGTGCTTCGTTTGGTATTACTGTGCCTGCCGCTCTTGGAACAAACAACTCTGGTCCTCGCTCACCAACTATGCTAGGTACACCTACTGGTGGGTTACCTCCATCAGCAAATCCAAAAATTTTACCAACTTTTCCAATAGTTTTACCTATGCTAGTAAACATGCCAGTAATACCACCACCTGCCATAAGTTGTGGGCTTGACATACCCAATGATGCCATAACTGTCCTCATAACAATCATTTGTACTATCATTTTAACTATTTGAGCTATGACTTGTTTTGCCATATCTTTAAATAAGGCTTTCATAGATTCCTTCATGTTTTTGCCTTCAACGACCATATCTGCAAAACCATTTCCAACACCTTCTGGAAAATCTATGGCTAATGTTCTAAAAATTGTATCAGAAAAATTTTCTTTGAAGTCTAACATATCAACTGTAACTTCTTTAGAAAACTTTTTAAAAGATTGATTCATACCTTGTATTGCATCAATAGCAGCATTTTTTTCTTCAGTTGATTTTGTTTCTTGTTCTGCCTCTAATCGTTTTTCTTTTCTTAACTCTTGTACAATTCGAGCTTGCTGTGCAAAAGCTTTATTAGCTTGTTCAACACCCAAAGGAAAATTTTGGTCTAAAAACTGTTGTTGCATTGCTACTAATTTTTCTTCAGCAATTGCCAGTTCGTCTACATTAGACTTAAACCTACCTAAAAACTCTGCCGTTTTAGTTACTATTTTAAATAAGATTCTAAATGGTTCTGCTATAATGTTTACGACAGCAGCAGCTATTTCAAAAGCAACTACGATTCCATCTAAAACTTTATTTAATGCTAAGAATGCATCTTTTAATAATTTAGAGCCTTTTTCTGACCTTAGAAACTCTCCAACCATAGCAGTTACTCTAGTTTTCAGTTGCTCCATACCTTGCGAAATTGTTACACTTGTTTTGTCAAAATCTGCACGGATTTGGTCTTCTGCTCTAAGCATTGCTCTAATTAAAAGGTCTGGTGTTAATCTACCTTGTTCTGCTAATGCTTTTAATTGTTCAATTGGTTTACCAGTTTCGTCTGCAATTAATCGTAAAATTGCAGGTAAGTTTTCAGAAATCGACCTAAATTCGTCTCCAGCTAATTTTCCAGACTGTATTGCCTGAGTTAACTGTGTAAGAGCAGAACGAGCTTCATGTGCGGTTGCACCTTGTATTGTTAAAAGCTTACCAAACAACTCTGTTGTTTTCATAGCTTGTTCATTAGAAACATTTAGATTTTTAGAAGCAAGTCTTAACCTTTGAAACATTTGAGCTGTTTCTCTTAAAGGTGTTCTTGTTTCAATAGCAACATCTCTTATTTTGCCAAATAATGGAGCTACTGGTTCTCCATCTTGTAAAACAACTTTTAATCTGTTCGCAACAAATTGTGCATCATTAGCAAATGTTACTAATTGTCTGACACCAAAAGCTGCGGTTATAGCAGCTCCTAAAGCAGGAATGCCCTTCATTGCACTTTTTAAAGCTTTGAAACCACTTATACCAGCTTTTAATCCCTTGATTGGAACTTGTGTGATTGGCATACCTGGTCCACGAACTGGTTGTGCTCCACCTAGTGCAGGTGGTCCTTGTGGTGCAATTCCTGTTCTGATACCTGTTTTAGCTCTTGCATTTCTGGCAGCAGCAGCAGTATTGCCTTGTATGGCACGGGTTTCTTGATTGATTGACCTTGTAGTATTTCTTGATTGATTAGCAAGCCTTACTTGTGCGGCGGCTAATTTTTCTATTGCTGGTAAAGCTTTGTTAAGAGCACGGAAGCTTTTAGCCATCGTCTTAACAAGAGTGTTAACATTATTAATGTTTTTAGAGATTTTATTAAGCTGTGTAGCAAATCTCTTAGTCTCAATGTTAAACGATAGTACGGCTCTAGTCATTTACTGTTCCTTGCTCCTTTATGCTCTCTCTTACGAATTATACCATACAGTCGATTGATTTCATCAGGTGTTAATTCTGTAATGTCAGATTTAGACCAACCATAGTGATAAGCAAAGAAATCTATAAGCTGCACAAGATTGCTCTCTACTCTTGTGCATTTGCCCCTAAAAAATAGGCAACGGCTTCATTAAGAACTTTTAATTCATTCATAGAACAGTTATCTAAAATCCAATCAAGATTTATTTCTTGTGGATTATGTTTTAGAATAACACTCATCATTTTTACAATTGTGTCGAATGGTGCATCTTGTGTAAGCTTTTCAACATTACCAACTTCTTGTTCTAAATGATGTATTTGTCTAAGTGTAGCAGGGCTAACTGTTAGCTCTTTGTCTAAAAGTTTGAACTTCATGAGTTTCCTCCTTGTTTAATAACTTGTTTGTGTGTTCTGCATTGTTACTCTCAATGCATAAGAACTTGATGTATCGTACTCAGCTTTACCTTCGTAAGCAGCAGTGATTCTTCCTGGACCACCAATTGGATAAGCATAAGTTTGATAGTTAACACTTGGTAAATCAAATGTCATTTCGTTATTTTTACTACCACCGATATCATCTCCAGTTATTGTGAATAAGAATCTTTGTCTTGTCTGTGCTCTAAACTTAGCTTCTTCTGCTTGTGAAGAGAAGTCTTGGTCACCTGATACTGTGATATTTCTAAAATCACTTCTAAGAAGTTTACCTTCGTTAACTGAACCATTAAGAGTTGGAATACCTTCTATTGGATTTTCAATTGTTATTGTTGCTGATTCAAGTTCGCCGTTGGCTGAACCTGCAATCTGAACAGATGTTTCATTCCATGTAAATGGGTCTGCTTCAATAAATGATGGAGTTTGTTTTGCAACTTTACCATATGCTCTACCGTGTAGAGTAGCTGTTGCTCTAATGATTGCACCCGCAGTTATTTCGATTGCAAGTGTGTGGATAAGTGCATCTGTTACCTGATAAGCAGAACCTACATTTTTGAAAATTTCTACAGTGTAAGGTCTTAGTGTACAATTAGATGCAAATTCATTTTGTCTTGGTAAAAATTCATGATTAGCTGCTGATGAGGTAAAGGTAGTTGTCGCATCTCCTAAACAACCATTTAAGAAGTGTCCCATGTAAATCGGGTGTGGCTCAAAAACAATGTCCCCTGTCGTGTTGTTTATACCAGCTAAATCATTTGGGGCATCATAAATATTTTTTAAATTTTCTGATTGTAGTTGCTCAATGTTTTCTGTGAGAGATTCTGAAACAAACGGGATAAACACTCTGTTAGTGGTCGCAGTTCCAAATGCTGTTTGTTTGCTTAAACTTATATATCCTCCAATACCATATCCCATTATTTACTCTCCTTTTCTTTCTTTTTAGTAATTTTAGCAGTTTCTTTAGCTTTTGCAATACCTTGTTCAATTAAAGATTCAGCTACATCAGTTTCTACTTCGACTTGTTTGCCTGCAACCGTCATGCCAACACCTGGTATTGATAACCCACCAATGATAAATTCTATTCTTTTACTTCGCATGCTAAATTTAATGATACACCTTTAAAGAACCCAAGTCCAGCAGTATTCTTTTGTGTATCAAATGTTCCTGGTCCAAATTGAAAATATAAAACTTTGTCATCTAAAGTTTTGTTTTCTTTCAAAACTTCTTTAACTTTACCCAACATATCATCTCGCAAAGTTGCTCCGTCAAGATTTTCTAAACTAAACTGATACATCCAAATCTGTATATTCAATCTTGTGAGATAAGGTGCTGTACCTCCAATGGTTTCAGTATCAAGTAATGTTTCGTAATTATCTAAATAAATTGCCACATAAGGACATCTAGCTTCGTTTATTGGGTCTTCTGGTTCTAACTCGACTGTAAACCCAGATGTTCTACTATCTGCATTTAGTAGTGATTTTATTTTTTGTTCTATACCTATGTAATCAATTATTGCCATTAGTACACTATACCAAAATGTCTTGCGATTATTGGTCTCCTATCAACTAAGTTTTTAAATTCTCTTGCTGCATAAAGCTCGATACTTGTAGCAGTTGGTGTAAACGGTCTTGCAACACGACTTCCTTTACCTCTACCTTCATGAAAGAATAAAGGATAGTTAGCCGTTCTTCTTTCTCCTGGATTTTCTTTTGTAGGCTTAGGATATGATATACCTGCCCCTGCTCCCCCAAGAGTAAGGTCAAGACCAGCTCCCCTACCTCTTTGTGTTCTGTCTGTTCTTTGATATATTTTTTTTGGATTCGATTCGATTGTCTCAATCAATGTTCCTGTTACCTGTCCAGGTGGCTCTGGCTCGTATATATTTGGAAACATTTTTTTAAGTTTATCGTAATGGTCAGCACTTGCTTCTTTAACATCTTGAAATTGTTTACCACCTCTACCATACTGCTTCGCATTAATTAAACTTAGATAAGCTTTTTGATGAATAAACTTTTCTATTTTCTTTACAAACTTTTCTGACCTGACTGATTCCATCACTATTGCTACATCGCCTAAAACATTACCAACACCTGTCATATCCATCTCGATTGCTCCAAAGCCTTTGCCTAGACCAATTCGCATTTTCTTAAATCGTCTTTGATATTCATCTCGTTGAAACGGGCTTTCTTTTATCCCCATTATTCTAAATCAGGCTTATATGAATCTCTGTCGATGTCATCGTATTCATCTTCAAGCCTATCTCCGTCAAGTTGTTGATGTGTAGAATTAAGCATGTTGAATGCTGGGTTGTAATCCATTGTGTTTGAAAACGGTGCATCGTCTGGATTGTATGCAATTAGCTCTAATGAACTTGTGTATAAACCTAAGTCGCCAGAATTAATCATGGTCAATTGATTTTGTACATACTCTCTTCTTGCTGATACCCATGCATTGTCACTACCTGTCTCTTGTGTAAAGAACCTCTCTAAGAGCTTTACAAGCCCATATTCGGTAGATAAGGACTGAATGAGGGGTGGAGTAGCACTGAAGGGCATTGAGTAGTTATTTATCAAATATCCATTTATTTCATTTTCTGCTTGGTCAATGTAAAAAGCTACTGAAGCAGATGTGATTGATGACAGACTTCCTACTCTTGGGTATAGGTCTAATACATTTTGTACAGTAGTGTAAATAGGCATACAATATTGTACAATAATTACAAAGGTTAGCAACTTGGACAAATTTAATCTTACAGATTTATTTTCTAATTTTAAATACCGATTTGTCAGCATCCTATGGTTGGATGCCAAATCACACTCAGAATGGGTCGGCATCGACCTCGCCGCAGATGAATCTGGAGCTTACTGTCTTTCGGTAGGCATGCTCATCAATGAAAATGACGACATAATTACACTCGCCACAGATTTTTGTTTTGAAGATGGGCAAGCTGTATCATATGGGGGAACAATCAATATACCTGTAGGATGCATCGTAGAAGTAAAAGAATACCATTTGGACAAAATTAATTTGGGGGGGCATTAACTGTTAATCTTGTACATCCCCTACAAATAAATTTATTATGGGACATACAAACCT
>Ga0098043_1000598_pt1 | contig 12713 bp, 31 predicted proteins | sample 9B_taG_FD_92581 | JGI IMG/M metagenome (GOLD analysis project Ga0098043, IMG submission 92581) | Marine viral communities from the Subarctic Pacific Ocean - 9B_ETSP_OMZ_AT15188_CsCl metaG | ecosystem: Environmental > Aquatic > Marine > Oceanic | place: Subarctic Pacific Ocean | collected 2015-01-10 | reverse complement strand
TCCCTCGATCTGATTGAGGGTGTTCCGTATAAAACTACCTTGCTAATAATAATGAAAACACAGGAGGAAATATGGAACATATAGCGGCTAGGAATGTAAGTGACGGCCTTTACCTTACAAAATTAAGTCTTTTTGAAGTAGGGAAGAAAGAAAACACGAGAAACGGTTGGGTTTTAGAATTTCCCACTCCTTTTTGCGTGACATATACTCACCCAACAGAAAGAGTTTTGTTTTACCCAGAAAGAGATGCTAACCCTTTTTTCCATTTAATGGAATCTTTGTGGATGTTGGCAGGAAGAAATGATGTTGAGTGGATTGCTAAATATAATAAAAGGATTTCTGATTACAGCGATGATGGAAAAACATTTCATGGAGCATATGGACATCGGTGGCGTAATCATTTTAAAGGAGGACCAAATAAATTTAAAGACCAGTTAGACCAAGTTATGATTAGACTACACAAATTCCCTAATGACCGTAGGGCTGTTGTTTCTATGTGGGATCCTAATATTGATTTAGTAATGCACAATGAAGGAAAAGATTATCCTTGTAACACTCAGATATTTTTTTCTAAAAGGGACAAACTTTTAAACATGACGGTGATAAACAGGAGTAATGATATTGTGTGGGGATTATTTGGTGCTAATGCAGTTCATATGTCAATACTACACGAATATATGGCAGCTAGATCACAAAGTGAAGTTGGCACATATACTCACTTTAGTAACAATGCTCACGCTTATTTAGATACATTAGAAAAAATAAAAGATATGCAACCAGATTATGAGTCTTACTTAATAATTGGAGACGATGCTTCACAATACCACTCACAACCGTTAGTAGATAACTGGCTAACTTTTGATGAAGAACTAGCATTATGGTTTAAAAACGAAGAGATAAATGCTTTTGAAAATAAATTTCTTTCTCTTACAGCTTTTAAAGTAAGGGAGGGTTGGCACTTTTGGAAACAAAAGAATATAAACAAAGCTATCGAGGTATGTAAAACGATAGAAGATCGTGCTTGGCGTAAAGCGTGTGTGGAGTGGCTTGAAAGGAGGAACAAATGAAAAGCAGAATACTTCAGGAAGTTGAAAAACTAGCACAAGAAGATGCCTTTAAGTTAGAAGAGGCTGAAAAATCTTATGGTGATAGTTGGAAAAAAAGGGGAGGCGTTGGTGCGTTTATGATGTTAGCTAGGAAATGGGATAGAATAGCTCAGCAAAACAGCATGAAAAACACAGGATACGATATATTCAAAGCAATAAAGCAGGATAATTACTCAGAAACAGGGTTGTTAGATGATATCCGTGACTTAAGAAGGTATTTACTTCTAGTAGAAGCTGAAATGTTTTTAAGAAGAGAGGGTGATCATCCCGTTAAAAGACATTTAAACACACAGTTCAGTCCTTATGAAAATGAAGAAGGTATGATTAGTGATAGTTGTGAGTGGAGAACAGATGAATGATAAACTTTCTCAGTCAGTTATTGTTTTCTGCTCAGAATGTAACATACACACAGAAAAAACTTGGAGAAAAATTAAGAACAAGTGGCCTCGGTGTAAAAAATGTAAACAACAAATGGTGGTGAAAATATATGGGTCAAATACCTCTACTTCAACCTGAATACGAATGGGTAATGCCAGATGAGTTTCCTGACTTATCAGGTTTTAAAGAAATTTCTATAGACTTAGAAACTTGTGATAAGAATCTACTTACCAATGGTTCTGGGTGGGCTAGAAAAGATGGCTATGTTATAGGTATCGCTGTTGCTACAGAAGGTTTCTGTAAGTATTTTCCTATACAACATGAAATAGGACCTAACCTTGACAAAAATGTCACTCTTAACTGGTTACGAGAAGTTGTTTCTTTTCCTGATAAAAAGTATATTTTTCACAATGCTCCGTATGATGTAGGATGGTTGATCGCAGAAGGGGTGTTCGTAAAGGGAGAAATAATAGATACTATGGTCGTTGCTCCTTTGCTTGATGAAAATAGGTTCAGTTATTCTTTAAACGCTTTAGCTAGAGATTACCTACAAGACAGAAAATCAGAAGTTGGTTTAAGAGAAGCAGCTGATGCTTTTGGAGTAAATGCAAAAAGTGAAATGTATAAACTTCCCGCTCACTATGTCGGTGAGTATGCTGAACACGATGCTAGTCTCACACTTAAACTTTGGAATCATTTTAAAACACTAATTATAAAAGAAGATATAAAAGAAATATTTGAATTAGAAACTAAAGTTTTAAAAACTATAATCCCTATGAGAAAACAAGGTGTTCGGGTTGATTTAGAAAAAGCAGAAAAAATTAAAAAACTCTTTGAAGAAAAAGAAAATACTTTACTTACAGAAATTAAAAATGAATCTGGTGTTTTAGTAGAAATATGGGCGGCAGATAGTGTTGCAAAAGTTTTTGATTCTTTAAAACTTTCCTACGGAAGAACAGAAAAGACACAAGCACCGTCGTTCACAAAAGGTTTCCTAGCAAACCACAAACACCCGATTGCTAGAAAAATAGTACAAGCTAGAGAGTATAATAAGGCAAGAACTACTTTTATAGATACAATACTAAAACATCAAACAAAAGGCAGAATACACGCTGAGTTACACCCTCTTAGAAGTGATCAAGGAGGCACAGTCACTGGAAGGTTTAGTTATAGTAATCCTAACTTACAGCAAGTGCCTATAAGGAATAATGAACTAGGACCAATGATAAGAAGTTTATTTCTGCCTGAAGAAAAATGTAGTTGGGGTATCTTTGATTATTCTAGCCAAGAGCCTAGGATTGTTGTTCACTACGCAAAACTCATGAAGTTCCAAAAAGCAGAAGAATTTGCTGAGCAATACCAAAAAGATTCAAGAACGGACTTCCATCAAATGGCGGCAGATATTGTAGGTGTGCCAAGAAAACAAGCTAAAAACATTAACTTAGGATTGTTCTATGGCATGGGAACTAAGAAACTAGCAAACCAGTTGGACTTACCATACGAAGATGCCAAAGAACTTTTTGCTGAGTATCACACTAAACTACCTTTTGTAAAAGAACTTGCAGAATATTCTAGTAATAGGGCTTCTCATAAAGGTTTGATAAGAACTCTGTTAGGGAGAAAATGTAGGTTCGATAAGTGGGAACCTAATAAGTACGGTATATCAAAACCTTTGAATTACCAAGAAGCATTCGCTGAACACGGACCTTCTATTCGCAGAGCCTTTACATATAAAGCTCTAAACAAATTAATCCAAGGAAGTGCAGCTGATCAAACAAAAGCAGCGATGGTCGCACTTTATGAGGAAGGTATTTTACCGATGATACAAGTACACGATGAACTAGACATAAGCATAGAAGATGAGAGCCAAATGAAAAAGGTAATAAGTATTATGGAAGAATGTGTTGATTTGGAGGTTCCCAGCGTTGTTGATACTGAACTAGGACCAAACTGGGGAGAATGTGTTGAAAAATAAACTTGAGTTTTATGAGCTGATACAAAAAAGATTAAAAGGTGGTGATGTTTTAAGGTATCACACTAGACCTGAAGTTGCTGACAAACAAGATGTTGCTGCTCATAGTTGGCGTTCTTTGGTTCTGCTTACCACACTCTGGCCAGACGCAAGTAAAAACAGTATCTTATTTGTTCTTTATCATGATGTAGCTGAGCTAGAAATAGGAGATGTTCCTGCCACGACAAAGTGGAAATACAAAGATTTAGCAAAAACCTTAACGGTAATAGAAAACGACTATGAAGATTTGTTATGCCTTCCAGTGAAGTATGCTGATTTATCAGAAGAGGAACAACAAAGAGTAAAGATAGTAGATATTCTTGAATTAGTTTTTCACTGTCATAAACAAATGCAGAAAGGTAATTCTCTTGCGAGCGATATATTTTACAGAGGTATTGATTTTTTGTATTCAAACTTTAAATACAGTAAAGATTATGTTTTGATAGAAACTGTATTAGAAAAAATTAAAGGAGAACCATGAAAGAAAATTTTAAAGAATGTTTAGATATTATTTTAAAACACGAAGGTGGCTTTGTTAACCACCCCAAAGATCCAGGAGGAGCAACCAACTTAGGAGTTACAAAGCGAACATTAGAAAAATTTCTTGGTAAAGAAGTTTCTGTTGATGATGTAAAAAACCTAACTAAAGAAACAGCAGGGAAAATATATAAACAAAGATATTGGGATTCTTTAAAGGGTGACGATCTTCCCTCTGGTGTTGATCTTTCATTATTTGATTGGGGTGTAAACTCTGGACCAGCCCGAGCAGCCAAATCTTTACAAGAAATATTAAGTGTTAGTGCAGATGGAATCATAGGAAACCAAACACTCGCGGCTCTTGTTGGTTGTCCATTACCTCTGGTTTTAGAAAGAATACACGAATCACGCAAAAAATTTTACGAATCACTTAAAACTTTTGAAACATTTGGAAAAGGTTGGCTTCGTAGAAATGATGAAACATTTTCTGAAGCAAAAAGACTTTTACATTGGTCAGAAAAAGTATGATGAAAGAAACAGTAGAATTTATAGCAGTTATATCTGCGATAGCTAGTGTATATCTCTATGGTAATGGTTGGCGATATTCTGGTCATTTTGGTTTGGTAAGTCAAATATTTTGGTGGTTGTTCACTTATATGAATAATCTTAACTCTATGTACATACTGTGTTTTTTCATGACAATGATGCACATACGCAATATTTTCAAGATGAACAAAAAAGAACCACCTAGAAAATAAACTTTGGTACATTATAATTAATATTAATAAAACCCCATAAGGAGAAAGTTATGGAACTATTAACTAAAGCTCAGGAGCAAAAGCTCATTGAGAATGAAACAAACAATGTAGACGACGCTAAAGTTGTTGTCAAGTTGTTTAATCCTGAAGGAGCGGGTACTTGGTTTCTTCACAAACTTGTAAAAGAAGATGATATTGCTTATGGTTTATGTCATATTATGGAGCCAGAATATGGTGCAGTTAGTATGCGTGAACTAAGAGAATATACTGGTCGTTTTGGTTTAGGTGTAGAACGAGATATACACTTTCCTGAAAACAAATATACTATCTATGAAGTACAAGCTGCTCTTGAAATAGGAGAAACATTATGACCGAAGTAAATACTAAAAAGCAAACAAAAGCAGAAGAACTAACCAAAGACTGTGTTCTTTGTGGTCTTAAAATTCCACCAGAGTTTGACCCAAAGACTGGCGAACCATTCTGGTTTGGTGGACACAATCCACACCCATTAGCTAACGATGGCAGATGTTGTGATGTTTGTAATCATACCAAAGTAATTCCAGCAAGAATGCGAGGTATGTAATGGGACTTGATCAATACGCTTACATAGATCCAAAAGAAGGTGCTAGACACGCCAACCAAAGAAAAGAAGATTCTTTTTACTGGCGAAAACATTCTAGACTGCATGAATTTATGCTTTCTATTTGGATGGAACAAAACCCTGATAAATCTAGGGAAGTGTTTAACTGCGAAGATTTGTACTTATCAGAAGAAAATTTGTTAGAGTTAAGGAGGGCTCTTGCTGACAACTTTGATAATTACACCAGCGAGGGTGGTTTGTTCTGGGGACACCAATACCAAGAAAGACAAGTTGATGAATACGCTGACCAAGACTTAAATTTTGTCCAGCGAGCATTAGATGCTGTCCGCGAGGGTAAACCTGTGGTATACTCTTGTTGGTGGTAAAATATGGTAACTCTAACTTATTTAATCTTTATCCTGCTATTAGTAATAATAGCAGGATATTGTGTGTATCATTTATTTAAATGAATATCTTTATACTGCACCCCGATCAATCGTTGTGTGCTAAGTATCATTGCGACAAACATATCGTAAAGATGCCTTTGGAAACAACACAGATGTTGTGTTCCGTGCATTGGCGATACAACTCAACTGCTCCCTACCTAAAAGTTCACACCAAACATCCGTGTACTTTGTGGGCTGGAGAAACAGTTGATAACTACAAATGGCTATGGGAGTTTGGTATTGAGTTATGTAAAGAGTACACTTACCGTTACGAAAGAATTCACGCTTGTGAAAAGGTTCTTGCAATTATAAAGGATCCGCCTGTAGAATTAACCAAGAGGGGAACAACTATTTTCCCTCAAGCTATGCCAGAGGAATATAAGCATAGAGATCCTGTGGTGGCATACAGGGAATATTATAAATATGAAAAAAGGAGATTTGCCAAATGGAAAAAAAGAAAGACACCACCGTTCATGCAACAAATGTAGTTCAGTTTCCCACTCAAAATGCTCACGATACATTACCTTGTGATGTAGAACCAGCAGAGGTAGAAGAAAAACACATAGAAATATATTCTTGTGCCGTTTGTCACGATACACACTTTTTCTTACTCAAAGAAGAAGGTAAGATGGTTTGTGCAAAGTGTGGTCATTTTACTCCTCATAAGTGGTTTTGAGTAAAAAAATTACACCTTGATTATAAAATAAGTTATATTATTATAAAAAAGGTAAATATGATGAATGAGCAATTATTTCACAGAAAATTTTACGAAGAGTTACTTGACTTAAACATAAAGAAACTCACGCAAGAGGAATACAAAGATGCTGTTTCTTTTTTGTATCACAGATATTTTCTCACAAGCAGTAAGAATGATTGATGCTGGTAAATTTGTTGAGGAAATGGATAACTTGTGTAAGAGGTGTTTTGGTCATACGGAGTGGAGAATACACACAAACTCTGATGAAAAACTTACCATCGTATTTATAAATAAGAAGGGAAAACAGTAGTGAACAAAAGGAAACTAGAAAAAGAGGCAATACAAACTGCACAAAGAATGATTGATGATAATGCAGACGATTATGTAATAGGTTCTGCAGGTGGAATATGCCCCGAAACGGGTGATGAAATACCAACAACACCAGAACAAGATTATATTCTAAAAGTTTTAAATAATCTTAAAATTCAAATAAGGAGAAAATAATGCCGAAAAGTAAAGGATATAAAAAACGAAAAACATTAGGTATCACAGAAGATGCCTTTTCTGCTTTGGCTAAACTATCTAAAGAATTAGAAAAAAGTATGGGTTTCAAAGTAACCCAAAACGACGCAATACTTTATTTGATAAAACAATATGCCAACAGTAATGAGTAGAATAAACGGACATAATCCAAGAGACACAAAAAGTTTATTTGAAAGGATACAAACTATCTTTGATCGTAACCACTTAGATGTGTTTAACGAACCTATCATGCACTACATAGAAGAGTATTCTCTTTTAGCAAGGTATGATTACAATGAGGATTATGTGCAAAGAATATTAATCTTGTTTCATAAGTACATTGACCCCAAAACATCAAAGTCCCAAAGAAAAGCTATGGACTTGGTATTTAAAGTGTTTATGGGGATATCTTTGGTTGACCTTATGAGCTCTTGTAGAGACCAATATGATTGGCAAACTTTAGAAGATTTTGAAGTAGGAGGAGGTGAAGAGCAATGATAGAAGCAGTAGTAGGCGGACTTTTAAGTGTCCTTGTCAACACAATACAAATACAAAACGCTGACTTTTTTTATTGGAGAGCTGAAAATGAAAAAAATAAAGAGTGCCATTGGGAGTATGTAGGTAAGACACCAGCAAATCCCAACGAACCATCTCTTGCATTTTTTGATAATGTATGGTGGAAGCACATTTGTGAGGATAAGCCCGATGATTAATTTTATTCTTATATATTGTCTAGCTCTCTACATACTTTATGTTATCTACCGATAACAAAGGAATGTATTTTCAAGGTGTAATTTAGTATATTTAATATGTACAGTTTTTGTTTTTTTGTAATAGTTCAAAAACTGTACATTGGAGTGGTGTATATCCCAGTCCCACTAAGTCTCTTACTTGAGGAGAGTTTGAGGCGGTCCCGATGAGTGGCGGATAGCTAACAGATGGCGAGAGTTGACGGACTTAAGATTGTGGGTGGCAAATATCTTGGCGTGTTGGATTACCAGAAGTTCAAGAAGTAAGTGTTAGCTCATCATTTCATAGTGGTTTGTTTTGGGGTTGTTCTCGTGTTTTTAGCCACTTAAAAAAGAAAAAACAAAACTGCAAGAGGGTTGGTAGTTGCCTCTTGAAATATCAACTACCTATATTAATACTGAGGTTTCACACTGATGCGAAAGGTTTGTGTGTAATCAAGTAAACCACTAAGATAGCTTCTTAGTCAGCGTAGTCCTTAGTAATATTAACATTAACCATTCTATAAGGAGAAAGTTATGGAAGAAAAAACAAAACCCTATGTGATCATTACATACGGTCAAGCAACCTTCAAATATCTTGTTGAAGCCACATCAACCGAAGATGCTGAAGACAAGTTTCTTGAAGGGTGGGCTGAACCATATAACGATGGTATGCCAACCGATGTTCACGATGAACAGATTGATGAAATTTACTGTGATACTTCTACCCACAAGAAAGTGAGGTCGAAATGACAGTTGAAGAACTAATAAAAAAATTAGAACACATTGAAGATAAATCTCTACCCATTAGGTTAGATACGCCTAAGTTTGGGGATAGTGACACTACGAACTATTGGCTAAGACACATTGAAGAATGGTCAACTGGCTCTAGTGGTTATCCAAACTGTGGCGAAGTTATTTTTACGGGAGATGAATAATGAGTAAGCAACCAAAACCAACACGAATAAGTATTGAGTTTCCTAGTGAGGAAGCTGCGATTCATTGGTACAAAAGGTATGTCCCAAACTATATACAAGCCGACTCAGCTTTATTTAAAAACGATGCTTTACTTGACAAAGCAATGAAGAATAAATGGGTTATTAAATCTGAATCATTCAACGGTTTCCGTGTCGAGTGGAAAGCTGAATGGATGTGGCTATGAGTAGAAAATATACAATACATTGGGATCCAAACACATTAGTAGAAATTTCTAAGATCCTACAAAAAGGTTATACTGGTTCTTTTTCTTCTGATGAAGAAGCCGAACATACTATTGCTAAGATAGTTGACAGTATAGCCCACGATACGCTTTTTAATTATAAAATAACGAAGGAGTGAATTATGAAAGAAGCTAACAGAGAACATATTTGTAAAGTTTTAGATTTAAGTTTATTTGATATAATGGAATTATCTGATGAAAGTTTAGTAGATGCAAATTTGTTTGACAATTTATATTATCACTTACTAGATAATGCAAAGCTAAGGAAATTATTAAAAAAAGATGATTATAAACCATCGTTTTTAGTTTCATTAGAAAAAATAAAAAACATAGTAATAGATATTAAATCTGATGATGAATGGGTTAATGATAGCCAGACACAAGCAGAGTACAAAGGTGTGTGCGATGGTTTGGATATGCTCGTTAATCATCTTGAAAAATTAAAAAAGGAGGACTAATGCTAAATTTCCAAGTTCCTAATATTGAAGGTGCTCTCAAGTGGCTTAAAACTTGTCCGTACGAATATACTATCTCATCTATGCAAGGTGGGTTCATTCATGTCAAAATATTCATCCCCATAAACAAGGAGGTAAAAATTGAGTAAAGTAAAAATAATATTTCCAAATGACGACCCTAGATGGGAATATGTACGAGGTGCATTCCCCACTAACAAAGAACAAGCAAGAGATTGTTGGATGAGTATATCGTGTAGTCTTGCACCAGAATGTTTAACAGAGGACGGCGAATTGCCATACCATTTACAGATACAAAAACGAAAAGATGTATTGAAAGATGCAAAACTTTTAGTTAATCATGGTTTTAAATGTCCATCAGATATTGCCGATATGTGTGATGATGATGGGTTAATTAAATATAAGGAGGTAAAAATTGAAAAATGACAAACCCTATACTCTCGGTGAAGCCGATGTTCTGGTTCAGGATCTGCTTCGCATCAACAGGCAGTATCTAAAAGTATTTCAACCTGATCACCCGTATGGTGACAACATTGACTATGTTCAACTGTTCATGGTTCTTAAGGTTCTGGCTCTCAGGGTTCCTGAAGTGTCAGAATATATACAAACAGAAATCGACTGGATGCACCAACAACTAGCCAAACAAACTGTCAAGCGTAAAAAACAGACCAATTTAAGCACCATCAGACAGTCTTAAATACTTTTGTAATGGTTTAGTACCTTATAAAAATAGACATAATGGTGGTGCTTATTTTATAACGAATAAAAAAATGTCGTTCACGAGTTATAAATACTGTACATCTTTTATAAAATGTGTATACTGATATCATGCCATTTGGCATATTTAAACAACCATTGTAGAAAGGATGGTAAACATGAGTAAAGTAGCTCAACTATCGCCAACTCAGGCGAAACCAACTGTAAAAGTTGCTGAACTTGTAGTAAAAGAGGATGAACTCTCTTACGAGCAAATTTTTCAGTTTGTCAAACAACACGCTGGAGGTAACGAGGGCAATGTAAACATTGTTCCTCTTCCAAATGTTGATCTTGATAATAAAAAACCTGTCCCATTTGGGTATGGTGGCAAAAAAGACGGTGTGAGAGCCAAAATTCAAAATATGATACTTAAAGGTATTAAAGGTGACCACACTCTTAAAACTATGCTTGATGTGACCTGCAAAATGTTTGGTCACTCCAAGAAAAAACCTTGCGTCCTACACGCACTAATGCACGGAGGCTACAGTCCTTCTAGCAAATTTTGGCTTACTCCTTACATCAAATTAGTTGTAAAGTCATAACATAAACTGTGGGGGAAGGGCTTCGGCTCTTCCTTCATGTTTCAAGTTTGCTATATAGTGGTAAAATGAAATAAGTGTAAAATCAAATTCTGACTTTTTCCGATATACAATATATGGCTATATCCGATATATTTTGAAAACTATTTCAGTCGCGCGGAAACAATCGACTTTGAATTTAAATTTGCATCTTTTCAAAAACTCTACTATTATACAAAGTATGGCGATCGCTAAACAAACACATAAGAATAAACTTGAGGTAGTGGCTAATCCCCGCAGGGAAAAACAAATTACTCCCAAACAAGAAGAGTTCGCAAGGTTGTATGTCTGCGAGGACATTACACAAACTGAAGCAGCGATAAAAGCTGGATACTCTAAAAATTCAGCTCATGTGATTGCTTCGCAACTTCTCGATGGGCGATCGTTTCCTCATGTAATCAACCGAATACGAGAACTAAAAATAGAATTATCTCGTAAATATGAAGTTTCCTTTGAGGGTCATGTAAAAAAGTTGGCTGAGATTAGGGATTCTGCGATCGGTTCTGGTAATTTCGCAGCGGCTGTCGCTGCTGAAAAATCTCGTGGTCAGGCGGCAGGATTGTACATCGATCGTAAAGAAATACTGCACGGAAAAATTGACCAAATGAGTAGAGAAGAAGTTATGAAGGAAATACAAAGATTACAACAAGAATATCCTGCTTTGGCAACCTTTAGTGCCGACAATGTTGTAATAGAGGGTGATTCTAAAGAGTTGAAAACAAAGGACTAATTAGTGCTTTTTCCTGATTTTGTTGCTTAGTATAATGTAAATGTAAGATATTAACATTAACAAGGAGCATAAGATGGCGATTAAAGCTACTGAAAGCAAATTTACTTACGAGCTAACTGGTTTTGAGTTAGCAACTTATTTAATTGAGCGTTTTGGTGATACACCAGAAAGTGCGATTAAACAAGCCAACGACGCTGCAAAGTGGGACAAAGCGTTTTTTGTAAGACTTGATGAAAACGACATTGAAAAAATTAAACAAAAAACAATTTTATTTTTTGATTCACTTACAGTTATTGATATGACTGGCAAAAATACTTCGTCCTGATTTATTTTTTTACTTCTTGATTTTTGTTGGTGTTACTATATTAATGTAATACTAACAAAAACAAGGAGTCTATTATGGAAAAAATTAATTGGGTTCGTAGTAACAACCTTAATGATTTTTTTAATTTATACGATAAACTACCCTCGCACATAAAAAGTGTCGTTAAAGACATTGTTGGTAAGGGTGAGTTTTTGTACTACGATTTTGAAGGTCACCCTAATAAATCTTCAGTCACAGTACCAAAAGTCTTTGATGATAATCCAAAATGCCATTGGTTTCAAATATTTGGTTACAATCTCGGTTGTCAGCATTTTATTATACGCAAACCTCAAAAAAATGGTGGTGTTTTGTATGAGTTGAAACTTAATGGTCACCATACTTTTGGTGTACCACCGATGTTTATTTATAAAGAAAAGGAGAAACAATGGTAAAAAAACTTGCGAGTGTACTACCAAGAATATTAGAGAACATTGTAAACAATGGCGATAATACTTTTGACAAACACTTTATTGAACAACAGTTAAAAGGGACTAGTTGGCAGTATGAGTGGATTGACTCAAAAGATGGTAGACCACAAATTAAAATATGGTAGAGTGTTTTGAAACCTGAATCTAAATTGTGGCAACAGTTAAAAAAAGGGACACAGGATATGGGAGTGTTTTGGACACGCATTGAGTCATGGTCTAGTCCTGGTGTCCCAGATGTTCATGGTATCAAAAATGGTGTTAGCTTTTGGGTTGAACTTAAGATCTCCAACTTAAAAACACTTAAATCCATTGGACTCAGCCCACATCAAAAATCGTGGCAATACAAATACTCTCAACAGTCAGGGAATATCTTTAACCTTGTCAGCCATCCTTCGTCCCGAACCTTAAAAATATTTGGTGGTTCGCGATCCCTGGAACTTAACGATCAAAAAAGATCTTTGG
>Ga0098043_1000595_pt1 | contig 12732 bp, 10 predicted proteins | sample 9B_taG_FD_92581 | JGI IMG/M metagenome (GOLD analysis project Ga0098043, IMG submission 92581) | Marine viral communities from the Subarctic Pacific Ocean - 9B_ETSP_OMZ_AT15188_CsCl metaG | ecosystem: Environmental > Aquatic > Marine > Oceanic | place: Subarctic Pacific Ocean | collected 2015-01-10 | reverse complement strand
GCTTTTATGGAGTTTGTAGCTAAAGTAGATACAAAGAATCCTACAAATAAAGCAATGATTAATATGGTAAAGGGTAAAACTTGGACTAGTTTGAATAGTGCACAGATTACTAACTTACAAAATGGATTGAGAGATTTATATGCAATGCCTCAATTAAGAGAAGATGTAAGGCATTTAATACATTATTTAATTTTAAAAGATGGACTTACTTATGAAAGAGACACATTTATAGATATAATACCTGTACCATTATTAGATGATATACTTAATGTTTCTGGCAACGTTACAGATTTATTTAATAATCAAAATATCTCTGATGGTCAGTTTGTTTCATTGTTTGGAGAAACAAGAGATGGATTACTAAGAGAATGGATAGAAGGGTATTCTAATTCTAGAGGTAACATTTATTTTTTACAAAATGTAAAAAGAAAAGTTGGTAAAAGAATAACATCTCAAGTTATACCATTTAAGAAAGGTAGAAAGAAAGCTATAAATAGAAATACTAAACCTATATTATTACAGCAGCAAGAAGATTTAACTTGGACTATTGAAATGAATACTAACCATAAAGAAAGTTTTTCTAAGAAAGAAAAAAGAGAGAAAGGCAAGTATCAGAATGTAGACTTTGTTGTTGCTAAAAGAAGAGAAAGAAACACTAGGAATATTAAAGCGGCATTGCGTGGAGGTCTTACTCCTACTAAGTCTGTAAACATTATACGTAAAGGAGGATCACAAACAGTGGAGCTTATAGGTTTTCCTCAAGAGATAAAAATGGATGTAAGTGTAGCAAATCAAACTCCAGGCAGTAGAACAAAGAAAGATGTTAGAACATTTGTTCTCAAGTATTTATATACACCAAAAGAGTTTGGTAATTATACAGATACTATTAACTTTGCAGAAGAAGATATTGCATATGGACTTAAAGCTACATACGAAGAGGTAAAACCAGACGGATCTATGCAGCAGTATGATGCTGGATTTATTCATGGTGATAGATCAACATATGAATATTTACAAGAGAAAAAAGAAAATAGAGATTCTGCTATTGATACAAATGAAAATGCTATGGACAAAATAGCAGGAGCAGCAAGCAAAGATCCAGTAGGTATGGGTATGAAGGGTGTTATTACTGAGGCAACTAATGACTCTGTACAAATAACAGTTAGCAAGCAGGATTTAAAAAAGATAATGGCAGAAACTAAACAAGATAAAGAAAAGTCTAAGCTAGAGAAAATCCAAGAGATGAGTGAGAATAATACAGAGCAGTTAGATGAAAATATAAATGTAGATACTACTGGAAATAGTATTAAGGTTCAAGTAAAAGAAGATCCTAATGCTGATTACTCTACCATAGAAAATGCATGGAATGATTTAACTTCTGAAGAAAAAAGTGCATTGTCAGAGAATCAAAATATTACTAGTGCAGAATCAGCAATAGAAAGATATAAAACCACAAATGCAATTGTTCCTGTATCTCAAGAAGAGTTTATGGACAGGCTTAAAAAATGTAGATAATTATGGCAAAGTGTTTTAACAGAAATACAGCAGAGTATAAAGCCCTAGAGGGTAAGTATGGTGATCAAATATTGGTAGATAATATTATTGATAGATGGCAAAAGAGTACAAAATCAGATAATTTTCCTACTATATTTCAAGCAGAAAAGTATATTGCAAATGAAAGAGTTAAATTTTCTCTTAAGCAAAAGCAGTATGCTGATGCTATATTATCTAATCTAGATAATGCAGGTTTGATTAGTAAATACAACGGTGAGTATTATGTAAATGTAACTGAGAAAGGACAAATAGAAAGGATTGATAGGAGGGTAGCTGAGAATAATAGATTAAAACTTTTAAACTTACTTGATTTCTGGAATATATCTAGAGACTCTGTGAATATTACAAGAACAGAGAACACATATAAAGTTACTATGAATCCTGTAATATTTGCACCACAGGATATTATATCTCAAAATAATAATAAAAATAAAACACACATACTAGATATAGTAAATCACATGCAAGGTATATTTCCTCAGCTAGACATTAGAGTAGCTAGTGTAAAAGAAGCAAGGGAATATTATGACTCATTAAAATCATATCAAAGAAGAGGTGTTGGTTTTGATAGTTTACGAAGTTATTATGTTAACGGTGTGGCATACATTATTAAAGGAAGGGTTAATGCTGATGCAGCAGTAGAAGAAGTACTTCATCCATTTATAGATGCAGTAATGTTACAGAAGCCAGCATTATTTAATAGTCTCTTAGCAGAAGCTAAGAAAATGTTTCCTCAATTAAAGTTACAAATAGATGGCACATATACATCTAGAAGAGGATTTACAAATCAAGATAGAGATGTTGAGCTAGTCACTCAGGCTTTATCTAGACACTTCAATAAAGAATATGAAGAAAGACCTACCCTGTCATGGAAACAAAAGCTATCTGAGCTATTGAGATTTATACTTGATGTTATTCAAGATATGAGCTTGTATTTACAAGGTAAAAGAGTTCCTGTAAAAGCTAATATGTTAAGATCAGATAATACATTATCTAGCTTAGCAAAGCTCTTAAACAATGATGCACTTGAGTTTAGGTTTGACAGATCATCTGTTAGTTCAGATAGTAGAGTTAGATTTTCTCTTACACCAGAAAGAAAAGCACAGGTAAAAGAATTAAAAAATCAGGCTACAACAGATGTACAAGAAAAAAGGATAGCAGAACTAACCGGTGAAAATATAGAAAACAAAGAAAACTTTGAGGATTTTACTGTAGGAAGTACACTAACTGGAACTGAGACACCCCTAGTTATACTAAACAAAGAAGATCATACATATGTTAATGTAGAGACCGGTGAGCAGTTTAGCTCTGTTACTGGCATGATCAAGGGTAATTTAAATGATCCTGAGAATAAATACAAGATTAACAGAGAGATAGGTGATGACTTTGATTCTATTATGGAGTATCTAGCTGTAATGCCTATAGGTGAAGAAGCTGATATAGAATCACTTACAAGTAAGATGAAGGTGCTTAAGGCTGATCAAGTAGTTAGAGCTGTAGATCAAATACAAACTATGTTAACCATGTATAGAGATCAAGGTTCTGTTGTAATACCGCAAGTTGTAATAGCTGATGCAGGAACATCAATAGCCGGTACAATTGATTTACTTGTTGTACATAATGATGGAACACTTACTATTGTAGATCTTAAGACAAGTAAGAACTCTATAAAAGATGATCAGTATGGTAATAGAAAGTATCCTGTAAATGAGGGAAGTAAATTTTATGATCCAGATGCATCAAAGAATGATCAGCAAAAGTTTACTACAAAGACACAACATAATTTACAAGTAAATACATATAGAAGAATACTTCAAAATATGGGTTATGAAGTTAGTACTGACTCACAAACAATACATATTAAAGTTGATTTATCTGGGAAGAAAGTTTCAAACTTTAGAGTAGAAGGTACAACATATCATAATCCATCTCAGATGGCCCACTTTGTTGATCAGGTGGTGCCTATGAATGAAGATGCATTTGCTAAAGAAGAAAGGGCAGATCAAGCTGACACAAATAAATTAAATGAAGAAGATCAACAACCAGATGGTGCATATACTGAAACTGATATGTACAAGATTAAAGATGATACACTTAAGAGTTATCAAGTAAAGCTTGTATCTCAAAAAGAGGTATTAGAAAGATTACAAGATAGAGGTCAGCAAACTGAAGATGTAGAGCAAATTATTAAAGCTATGGATAAAGCTATAAATGATATCCAAACAGCTAGAATGTTAGGTACGTCTGATGTTATATATGATGAGCTGCTGCAAAGATCTGTTGATGAGATTCAGGATTTTATAAACTATATCAATGATCCTAAAGAACAAGGTACAACAAGATATATAGATAGAATATTTGCAATGGAGGGTGTTGCAAAAGCATATAGAGGTATTGATATTATATCAAACCCTAAAGGTGCACCTCTTGGAAATAAATCTCAACAATTAAGAGATCAGTTAAGAACTCTTATTGACCAAGTTTTAGGTGAGGGAGCATACAGAAATCAAGGCCTTATCAATGCTGGTATAACAAACTATACTTTAGAGCTGTATAGAACAAATACAACTAATGCAAATTTAACAGAGGAAGAAATAAGAAATATCATTACAACTCATGACACTCCCATTGCTGATATAAGTACAACAAGATTTGGTGTTAGTGATTTAGCAACAAGTCCTGATCCATTATCACAGTTACTAGACAAAATATACAAAAGACAGATACAAAAAACACTTGATTTTGCTGAAGAGAGAGCAGATGAGATTAGAAGAAGGGCTAGTAAACTAGCTAAGTTATCACCGGGGGGTAAAGTGGATTATAGTTTTATGCTTAACTTTGATAAAGATGGAAACTTTACAGGAACATATGTTAAAAGAATAGGTCAGAAGTATGAAGCTCAGTGGTCAACATTAAGATATAATGATAAAGGTGAATCTATATTTAAAGATCCCTATGTTTATAAAGATAATTTAGAAGACTATACAGATGAAGAGTTAGCATATAATAGAAAACTTTATGAACAAAGAAAATCATATGCAGACTTTATGCGTGGAGAAAGGGTTATAGATGGTGCACCACAGGATGGTGATTACCATAGATATACTAAAGAATATAAAGATGCAAGAGAAAAGCTTATGTACTTTTCATTATTTGCTAATAAAGAGAATGGGCGTTGGAAATTTAAGGCTAGTGCTAGTAAAAGACAGAGAAAAGAGTTTTTAGATAGATATCATAATCTTGCACCAGGAAACTATATTGAAAAAGATGCAGATGGAAGACCTACTGGTCTTGTAAAAAGACAGGACTCTGGATATGATGGAGGTGGTATTGGATTTGTTAAGTCTGATTTTGTAGAGGTTAGAGATGTTGCAAGGAATGGAGATAGAATGGTTAGTGATAAGTATGAAAAGTTAATGAATCCTAATCCTAATGACTCACTTGCACTTGCACAAAAAGAATTTTATTTAATGTATATAAGATTGTTTGAAGAAGATCTTCTTAGAAAACTTCCACAATCTATACAAGCTAAGATGTTAGGTAACTCACTAACAATTAGAGAAAACTTTTTTAATGAAGTTAGAAGAGAGGGTGGTCTTGTTGGTAAATTAGCATCTAATGCTTCTCAAGGAATTAAAAACTTTTTTAGTACTACATTACGTGTAGAAAAGGTTGTTGCTGATGAAAATGGTAACTTTATAGAAGATACCCTACCAATTTTTTATGTAGGAAATACTCAAGATGAAAGAAAGTTAAAAGCTATTAATGATGAGTTAGCTGCATTAGAACAAGATTTTGCAAATAAAAAGATTAAACTTGATGCTTATAAACAAAAGAAAAGTGAATTAGTTGCAGAAAGAAATAGTGTACAAGGTGCTCCTAGTAAAAAAGAACTAAGTCAAGACATGGCCAAGAATCTTTTACTATTTAATGGGATGGCGCAGAACTATGAAACTATGTCAGAAATTAAAAACAGTGTAGCTGCTATTATAAAGACTATGGAGAATAGAAGATACACTAAAGAAGGTTTTGTTGGTATTGTTGGAAGTTTAAGAAATGCAGTAGGTAAAGGTCAAACAGAAGAAGTTGGTCAAGGTAAAGATTCTAATATTGTTAAGAGAGCTAAGAAATGGGTTAACATGGTTTATCTAGATAATAGCAGAAAGACACAAGGTTGGATGGAAAAGATGGCTAGAGGTTTAGTATCATATACATCTTTAACATATGTAGGTCTTAACTGGTTTGGTAATATTAACAACTATGCTATGGGTAGACTTAATAATATGGTTGAGGTTGCAGGCGGTAGATACTATGATAGAACAGCATATGCTAGAGCTGTAGCAGAATATAATAAATCTATACCTCTTATGATGACAAGTCTTGGTGACTCATCTACTTGGGCCCCTGTTGTTGGTGGAGATGGCTACAAAAAATATATACCTAGAAGCAAGTATGAAGCTATTGCTGACTATATGAGAATGATGGATGAAAAAGCTGATATACGTGAGCAAAGTAGAGAAGGTGCACAAGATATAAAAAGTGCAGCATGGTCAGCAGCTTATATGTTTCAGGATATGGCTGAATATAATGTACAGACTAAAGTAGGTATGGCTATTATGATGTCAACAACTGCTAGGAATCCGGAAACAGGTGAAGAGATGTCATATTATGATGCTTTACAATACAACAGCAAGACAGGTAAGGTTACGTTAAAAGAAGGTTTTACTGAGTTAATTAGATTTAATGAGAGAAGAACAGATAGTGATGGTAATCTTATTGCACAAAGTCTCTTAGATGAAACAGCTAGATATGATGTAAGAAATCAAATCCGTGAAGTTAATAAACAAATTCATGGTAACTATGCATATGCTGATAGAATGGTAATTCAAGATCATGTATTAGGTCAATTAATTGCACAGTTTCATAAGTGGGTTGTGCCTGGTTTAGATGCAAGATTTAGAAAGGAATATTACAATGAAAACTTAGGGTGGGTAGAAGGAAGATATAAGTCATTCTTAAATGTGATGGGCTATATTATAAAAGAAAAGGGTCAGATTGGAAAAGCATTAAGAGAGATGCAGTTTCAAGTTGGAAAAGAAAGAGCTGATAATAAATTAAAAGGTATGTATAGAACTTTAGCTGACTTTGGTGTTGCTATGTCTAGTTTTATTATGGCTATGATACTTGGAAACTTGTTTGATGATGATGATGACGATAAAGGTCAAACACAAAAAAGATTAGAAAATGCTTTAGTTTATCAGTTTAATAGACAAGCTAGAGAATTTATGTTTTTCTTCCCGGTTGTTGGTGCAACAGAGCAGTATATGATGGCTAAGTCTCCTATTCCAATCATGAGATCATTAGGTGAATTAGCTGGAGCTATGAAATCTACAGGACAATATGGTTTAGCTAACTTAGGTGTATATGGATTATTTGAAGAAGACTATGATATAACAAAAGATACCAGAGTTTATTACCAAAGAACAGGACGTAAAGGTACTTTAAAGCTTAAGAAAGAGTGGGCAGATGCTTTACCTCTTATTTATATGATGAATAGATGGTCTGCTTATGATACTATCAATGATTGGTTTGTTAAATAATAAACTATTTCTTAGCATTTTTCTTTTTATAAGGACAATGTTTGCAGCCATTACCACAGCAATATCCCCTTTTAAGGTGATATGCTGCAGTCATGACTACATTGCCATCTTGATCTTTATAGAAATATGGTGTAAATTTATTTGACTTCACAGCTACCTCCCGCACAAGCAAGTTCCCCTGATAAATTTGTATTATCATCATTTTCAGTTATCTTTGATAAGTCAATATCCATAAGTGTTTTAAACATTTGATTAAATTTTCTTTTAGATATATCTTCAAACGGTGCTTGAGTATATGAACCACCATCATAAGGTAAAACAGATAATCCATTATAATGATCCCTATTCTCCCACATCCACTCACCTGCCATCTCCCAATCTTCTTGTTTAAGACTTACAGTAGCAGAGACATTGTGAGTATTACTTCCAGATCTATGTCCTGGCTTAACCCACTCCATTGCAACCTTTTTAATTCTTTCAAGAAGTGCAAAAGGAGACTCTGTTCTAAGTATAGATCCTTCAGGAGCTGACTGTGGTATACTAATTACAGCAGTATCATGACCACGAAATACACAGTCTTCTACTAATTCTGGGTGATTGTTTACTAGATATGTATATATAGATTCATTTTTACCTACACGTATTCTTCTAACATAATAGTCATTATGCCAAGCATGAATACCAGAGCTAGTACCTAGAGTTAATGATGTTGTACCAGCAGGTTTTACAGTAGTTGTTCTAGCTGATCTTTTAATCCCAATCAACTTAGCAATACGTGAGTTTTCTTTATTAACAATCTTAGCAGCTTCTGTCATATCATATCCTAGTATTTTACCAGATCCTATACCAGTCATTGACACACCTATAAGTGCGTCTTTTTCTGTTGTCTCTTTCCATATAGGTCTAAGATAATGAAAGTCTGTATATCCAGCTTGAAGTGTTCCAATAAATGAAGCAGCCTTAACTCTTTCATTTAAATCTTCTTGTGAATCTATAGTAGATACATTAACTTCACATAAGTTACAAAACTGAAAAGGTCTTAATGCTATTTCACAACATGGATTAGTACCCCAGTCCTTGTCATTATTGAAGTATATACCAGGCTCACCTGCACCAGATAACTCAACACGTTTCCATAAGTCCATAAAGAAAGACTTAGTAATTTTATGTCTCATAAGTACAGCAGAATTATTTGCTCTACCTCTTTGTGGATTAAGTTCCCACCAAGATCCAGATTTACAAGAGATCATTTCATCATCATCAGCACTAAATAAACTAATAAGAGCAGCACGTCTAATACCACCAGCAAGCACAGCATCAGCAATGTAACAAACCATGTCATGCACTTCTAGTGTACTCAACTGATCACCATCTTCTTTAGCATTTAGTATGCCTTCAACTTTTAACAAACATTCCTTAAGTGGCTGAGGACCAGGAGCTTTACCACCAGATGTAACAAGTCTAGCACCCTTGGGTCTGATGTCTGAAAAATCAAACATTATCTTAGATGATCTACCATTTAAGTAAGACTTAACTAAAACTTTGACTGCGTCAGCCCAACCTTCAATACTATCACCAATAAGATATCTTTTGGTTCTTTTTTGATATGGTTTATTAATTGGAGGCAGCTTTTCAACATGGTGTTTTTGAACAGAATAACCTACACCGGTTCCCCCAAGAAGAAGAAACATACACTCACTAAAAGAATCAAGACTATCTATAGGAAGGTAAGCACAGTTGTATATTCTATTAGGACTTATTTCAATTGGTTTACCACCAAACTGCATAGATCTCATAGAAGGTAAAATCTTCTTATCATATACAAATTTATATACATCCTCTATCTCTTCTTTAAGAGCAGGATAAGTTTTAATATGCATAGCTTTGTTTCTTGTTACAAGCTCTTCCCAAGTCTCTCTCCTTTTTAATTCAGGAATATACTTGGCGTATTTCATGTGGACAGTAATGTCACTCAGAATTTGATTATTTAAATTCATGTTTATTAATTTTAGTAAGTTATTGAATAGTTATACCCTGGTAAAATTTGACGGGTAATTATAATATACCAATTATAATTATGATACAGAAATATTTACATATGAAACTTTGAAAAAAATCAACCCTAGTTCTACATTGAAAGCGGGATGCCATTTATTTGATTCTTCAACCTTAGTTTCATATTGTGATATAGACACGCCAAACAGGCATGTTTTAGGTAAAAATTGGAAAAGTATTTGATGTCTTTTAATCTTCATATTATTTTAGTTTTATTATTATTTTTTGTATATTATAAGTGTACCATGTGAAAATGGTCAACATTTATGTATATATATTAATCATGGATTGGAATCTAATAGGCACTATTATCATTACAGCACTAACTGTCCTTGGCAGTAGTGAAGCTTTCAAGTTTTACAAATCCAAGCTAGCATTAAAAAGCAAAAGTATGGATTTACAAGGAGAATACAAAGAAGATCTAAAGAAAAGAGTAAATAGATTAGAGGTTCTTTTAACTGAGTCATCTAAAGAAAAAGATGAACAAAGGTTCCGTATTATAAAATTAACAGAAGAAGTTGCAACACTAAGAGAAAGAGTTAAATTTCTTGAAGCAGAAAATGAACGTCTTAAAAAAATATAATTATGAGAAGTAAAAAACAAGTAAAAAATCATTCACAAAAATTAGCTGATGCAATGAAGTCTATTTATACTTCATCAACACCATTGAGTAGTATATTACCTGTACAAGATAGAGTGAATGTTGCAGGCACATCACAGGCTGCAAGAACTAAAGGAACAAGAAATCCTAGTGGGTCACAAATGCCACAAAAGCTTTTATTACAAATTACAGATCCAGGTAAAGCACCATCAGCACCTAAAATAGTTGCCAATCCAGGCACCTTAGCTAGTCCAAATTTTTCTGCATATATGAAAGGTACACCTGCTTCTTTTAGTAAAAAAGGGTGGGACACTAAGGCTAAAAGTTATAAAGCAGATATAGCAGCATTTAACGCTGCATCTGCAAGTTATACTAATTTCTTAACTGCAAATAGAGCATATAAGACAAACTTAACTAATTATAATACAGCAGTTGCACAAAGAAATGCAGATACAGCAACTAATACAGCAAGAACAACTGCGTATCAGAAAGACTTGGCTAACTTTTTTAGTTCAACAAGAAGTGGTAAAACAGGATCAAAAAGAAGATCTTCTGTTAGAAAAGGTTCTAGAGTATCTGGATCAGGAGGTTCAAGGAGTGTTCAATCAAGATCTAGAGGTTCAAGATAAAAAATTAAAATTATGGCTAGATATAAAAGATATAGATACGGTGGTAAAAGAGTACCAGGAATGTATGCTCAAATGGGTGAAGAAACACCAATGAATCCAGTGCCACCTCAGATGCAATCAATGGATGAAAAACCTAGGATGCAAGCTTCTGGTGAAGGAACAGCAATGCGTGATAGTACAATGTTAGCTACTCAAAATGCAATGATTGATATGCAAATGCGAGAAGCTGCTGTGAGACAGCAAGAGTTAACAAGAGTAATGCAACAAATGCAGATGCAAAATATGCTACTACAACAACAAAATGAGTTGCAAAAAACTCAAATTCAAAAAATGGATTTGATTAATAGTGCTAGAACAACAAAGAAAGTGCAAGGAGCAGCAAGCTCACCTAAACGTAGAGGAGGTTCAAACACTAAAAGAAAAATAGAAATTATGTCTTCTTCAGGTGGCATGATGAAACGGGGTGGTGGTTTACCAGGAGGTAGATTTAGTAAAAGAAAATAATCATGGCTAAAGAACTAAATGAAGATACATCATTTAAGGTAAGTGTTAAGACACTGATAGGTATAGGATTTGGGATTGCAACTGTTGTTGGAATGTGGTTTGCATTACAAGCAGATATAGCAGAGGCAAAAGAATTACCAAAACCGCCAAAGCCTGATGTAACTAGAATGGAGTTTGACATGAAAGATAAAAATATACGTTTAACAATAGAGAATACACAAGAGGATGTAGAAGAGATTAAAGAAGATCTAAGACGTATTGAAGATAAAATTGACAAATTAAAATAATAATAACTTTTAAAATAAATTAAAAATGGCAACAAGTGTAAAATTTAATCTGACCCTAAGTTCAGATGATCTCACTACAGATGTATTGTCTCTTCAAGTAAATAACACTGACTCAAGTGCAACTAAAGGAGGTTTATTAAGAAGAAGAGTTGGTGGTACAGCTACCGGTACATCTCAAATCTTAATAGATGAAGATGATTATGTAGCAGGAGCAAGAGTTTTTGTTAGAAACTGTGAGACATCAGCAGGAGAAACTGTTTCAATATCTTTAGATGGTGGATCAACAGAGCATTTAACATTAGAGGCTGGAGAGTGGGCATTATTCCCGTGGACAGCAAGCAACAATCCTGGAACTCCAGCTGATATTTATGTATTTGGTAAGACTATTACTAATATAGTTGAGTACGGGGTATTTGAATAATAATTAATTAATAAAATTAGAAAAAATGGCAACATTAAACGCACGTTCATATATAGAAGCAAAAAACTTAACTAGCCAAGTTGACTTCTTAGTAGACTATACTAAACAGATGGCTGTTACTCAAGGTGGTATTGTAAGAGAAAATATTACAGCAGTGGTTGCATCTGCAGATCAACTACTTGCAGCGGCAGATTATGCTAAAGGCACAAAAGTATATCTAAAAAATTCAGGGGCACTTGATCTATTCTTTAGACTTGGTGGATCTGGAGCTGAGATTAAACTATTACCTGGTGAGTGGGCTTTATTTCCTTGGTTTGCAAATGTAGACATAAAAGTTTATGCATCTGCTAATACAGGATGTTTAGTTGAGTACGGAGCATTTCAATAGATGGATACTTCTGCTTGGAATATTATAAAGCATTGCATACTTGCATTGATGCTTGTATTATCTAGTTCATCATTATTTGGACAGATAACGGTGGTTCAGTACAATGCAGATTGGAATGATGCCAATAAAGTAAATTGGTTATCAAAATTATCTGATGTAGATAAGACCAAGAATATATGTATAGTTAAAGATCCTAAAGCTGGAGATAAATATGAGATAGTAGTAGTACCTACTATTATTGTTTTTAAAGATGGAGAAGAAGCAAAAAGATTTCAAGCTGATATATCATTTACTATGAAAGCTACGAGAGAAGAGGTTCAAGAATATATAGATGAATTATTAATGAGTGATTTTTAGAATGAAAACTAAACTATATTTACTAGTATTAATACTGATAGCTGCTTGTGCAGCACCAAAAAAATGTTGTTCACAAAATAGTTGGATTAATATACAACTATTAACAGATGATTATCCTGAAGAAACATCATGGACTATAACTCCTCCAGGTGGTTCACCAATTATTGCACAGTCTGATTCTACAATGACTGATCAAACCTTATACTCTGATACAGTTGAGGTTGGCGGAACAATTATATTTTCTTTATTTGATCAATATGGAGATGGATTAGGTGGCTTTAATGGTTCACCAGAAGGATGGCTTTTAGTGCAAAATGATTGTCAAGATACAATATT